>TARA_R110000850_G_scaffold1104_1_pt1 | contig 52375 bp, 49 predicted proteins | sample TARA_R110000850 | Tara Oceans TARA_R110000850 (sample SAMEA4397586) | marine metagenome | biome: Polar Biome; feature: [SRF] surface water layer (ENVO:00010504); material: water (ENVO:00002006), including particulate matter (ENVO:01000060) such as... | depth 5 m
GCTAAAGTTAATTACTGGCGGCTCTGGATTGGCAGCGGGCATTGCTAAAAACTGGCAGCAGCAACTACAAGATCAAGGCGAAGCCAAAAAAGCGGGCTACCCAACCAAAGCAGCCACCGTCATATTATCGGGTTCGTGCTCGTTAATGACCAATAAACAAGTTGCAGCTTATAAAACTAAAGCTCCTCACTTCGCGCTCGATATCGACCATTGCTTAAACTTAGATAATTATAGCAACCAAGTATTTGACTGGGTGATTAACAACTTGAATACCCCATTCGCCCCCTTAATTTATGCCACTGCGGATGTTAATGCATTACAAGCAACGCATAAAAAGTATGGTGCTGATATTTCCAGCCAAGCAGTTGAAAACCTCTTTAGTCAATTAACCATTAAACTTAAAGAATATGGTGTGCGTAATTTCATTGTTGCCGGTGGCGAAACATCTGGCGTTGTTACCCAAAGTTTGCAGCTTGATGGCTTTCATATCGGCCCTCAAATTAGCCCAGGTGTGCCATGGGTAAAGGGCATTAATAGCGATATTTCCTTGGCATTAAAATCTGGAAATTTTGGCGCTGAACCTTTCTTTACCCAAGCTCAGGAGTATTTTAAATGAATGAAGCACAATTAAGGCTGCAAGTAGTAGAGCTTGCGCGTTCAATGTTTGAACGTGGGTATGCCACAGGTGGTGCCGGTAATCTTTCGGTAAAGTTATCTAATGGCCATTTTTTAACAACCCCGACAGGATCTTCATTTGGTCGTTTGGTCGCCGAAGAGCTCTCTGTAGTTGATAAAGACGGAAAACACCTTACAGGTAAGCCCCCCTCTAAAGAGGTGTCTTTTCACTTAGCTATTTACGATAAAGACCCTAACTGCAATGCAATTGTACACCTACATTCAACGTACTTAACCGCGTTATCTTGCCTTGAAAACTTAGATCCTAACAATGCAATAAAGGCATTTACACCTTATTACGTAATGCGCGTTGGTGAGTTACCTGTGGTGCCTTATTACCGCCCGGGCGATCCGCAAATAGCTAAAGATTTAGCCCAGTTAGCAGGGAAATATCGGGCATTTTTACTTTCTAATCATGGCCCTATCATTACTGGTAGTGATTTTTTAGATGCCGTAGATAACGCAGAAGAATTAGAAGAAACCGCTAAGCTAGCATTTTTATTACAAGGTAAAGCAACACGTTACCTAACCGACTCAGAAGTAACTGATTTAAAAGGGAGAGGAAAATAATGGCTCAATTTGCAGCAAATCTAACTATGCTTTTTAGTGAAGTCGCATTCCTTGAACGCTTTGAACGCGCACACAAAGCAGGCTTTAAAGCCGTTGAATACCTTTTCCCGTATGCTTTTGAAGCACAAGTATTAGCAGATAAATTACAGCAATTTGGATTAGAGCAAGCTTTATTTAATATGCCAGCGGGCGATTGGGATGCTGGTGAGCGCGGCTTTGCAGCCATCCCCGGGCGTGAACAAGAGTTTAAGCAAAGTGTTGCAATAGCGCTCGACTACGCCGCCGCATTAAACTGTAAAAAAGTACATGCTATGGCTGGTATTGTAAACGCTCAATTTAGCCGTGAGCAGCATGTTGACACATTTATTAAAAACATTCGCTATGCCGCTGATACGTTTGCAAAACATGATATTGAACTGATGATAGAGCCATTAAATAACCGAGATGTACCTCATTATTTTATTGCTCACCAACGAGAAGCTGCTGAGTTAATTAAATTAATTGACCGTCCAAATGTGAAGCTGCAACTAGATATTTATCATGCTGCAATAATGGATGGTGATCTGACCCACCTAATTAATGATCTCGCCTCGGTGACAGGGCATATTCAAATTGCCTCTGTACCAGCACGCCATGAGCCCTCTGAAGGGGAAATTAATTACCCACATATATTTAATGTACTAGACGAATCTGGTTATAAAGGCTGGATCGGCTGCGAATACAACCCTAAAAACAACACTGAAGATGGCCTTGAGTGGCTAAAGCCCCACTTATAAGCACTATTTATCAATAATAAATAACACAGTTAATAAACATACAAAGGTATTTACATGAATATTATTATCACCGGTGGTGCTGGTTTTTTAGGCTCAGAGCTACTAAATAACTTGCTACAACAGTTTCCTCAAATTGAAACAATTAAAGTAGTAGACCGTATTAAATTAGACAGCAATTTAATTACCAATAATAAAGTTCACTCTATCGTTGCTGATATTACCGTTAAAGAAGATATAGAAAAAATCATCGATGAACAAACTACTCACGTGTTCCATTTAGCTGCAATTGTTTCAAGCCATGCAGAGGAAGATTTTGAGTTAGGCATGCTGGTTAATTTAAAAGCCACACAAATTTTACTCGAGTGCTGTCGCCAAGCTAACCCTAATATTCGTCTTGTTTTTTCAAGCTCACTTGCTGTGTTTGGTGGGGAGCTTCCAGAACAAATTGATTACATGACGGCTATGCAACCTAGTTCTTCGTACGGTACACAAAAAGCGATTTGTGAGTTACTCGTCAACGATTACGCCAGAAAAGGCTTTGTTGATGCAGTTACGGTTCGTCTGCCTACTATTTGTATTCGCCCAGGCGTACCTAATAAAGCGGCCTCTTCTTTTGTCAGTGGCATGATACGCGAACCACTTAAACAGCAAGCGTCAAACTGCCCTGTTGATGTTGAGTTACCTTTATGGGTATCTAGTCCTAACAGCGTGATTAAAAATATTATTCATGCAAGTCAGCTCGACACAAAACTGTTAAAAGGCTTTCGCACTGTAAATTTACCTGGATTAAAAACATCACCAAAAGAAATGATCGAATGCTTAGTTAAAATAAAAGGCGAGCCCGTTTTAGAGCTCATTAGTTACGAAAAAGATGAAAATGTAGAACGTATTGTTTCTAGTTGGCCACAGTCAATGAATAACGAAAAAGAACTAGCAATAGGATTTGTTAAAGATAAAGACTTTAACTCTATTTTAAATGCTTACTTAGACACCCAAAAATAAAGTAAACCTATTACTTAATAACAAAGAGGTCTCGCGTATGTTACCAATATCTGTAATCGGCTTAATAATAGCCGTATTTGTGTTAATATTTTTAGTATTAAGAACCAGAGTACACGTTTTCATTGCTATGCTTGCAGCTGCCTGTTTGGCTGGTTTAATTGGCGGTTTAAGTGTAAACGAAACTATGGCAGCCATAAGTGATGGCTTTGGTGGCACTTTAGGTGGCATCGGTATTGTTATCGGTTTAGGTGTAATGATGGGGGCTATTTTAGAAGCCTCTGGCGCTGGTGAATCAATAGCCTACAACTTTATTAAGTGGCTAGGTAAGAAAAAAGAAGAAACCGCACTGGCCGTAACTGGTTATATTGTAAGTATTCCTGTGTTTGTTGATAGTGCACTTATTATTCTTTACCCTATAGCTAAATCGTTAGCAAGAACGTCAAATCGCTCTATTTTAACCTTAACAGTATCGCTGGCGGGTGGTTTAGTTGTTGCCCACCACTGTATCCCACCAACACCTGGCCCTTTAGGTGTAGCGAGTATATTTGGTGTCGATTTAGCTTCAATGTTAGGTTTTGGACTTTTGATTGCCGCTCCTTGCGTATACGGTATTATTCTATACTCACGCTGGCTAGAAAAGCACTTCCCGGAGTTCATTGCTATCCCAACGATAAGCCACACAGGCGATGCTGCTAAGCAAGTTCATAATGACTACATGGCAACAAAAGAAGCTAAAAACCTCCCTTCACTAACCAAGTCAATTATGCCTATTGTAGTGCCAATTGTATTAATTTTAGTGAAATCGCTTATGGGCCTTGCTGAAAAGCAGTTTGGTATGGACGGGCTATCGGCCAGTACTTTTGGTGCTGTTTTTAACTTTCTTGGCCATCCTATCATCGCACTTTCAATAAGTACTTTATTAGCTGTCTATACATTAACGCCTCATTTGGATAAAGAAACAACAACAACTAAACTAGAAGAAGGCATTACGACTTGCGGTATTATTTTACTTGTAACCGGTGCCGGTGGCGCATTGGGCGCAGTATTACGCGCATCAGGTGCAGGTGCTGAAATTGCCAACCAAATTATTGAGTTATCAATATCACCAATAATGATCCCATTTATTATTGCTACGTTGGTGCGAATTATTCAAGGCAGTGGTACCGTTTCAATGATTACTGCAGCGTCAATATCTGCGCCAGTACTGCTCGAAATGGATGGAGTAAATATGTTATTCGCAGCATCAGCAGCAACTATGGGTAGTTTATTTGCGGGCTACTTTAACGATAGCTTATTTCACATTGTTAACCGCTTAATGGGCGTCACTGAAGTTAAAAAGCAACTTGTTATTTGGACAGTGCCAACGACTATTGCTTGGGCTATAGGTGGATCACTTATCATGATTTTGAATCTGTTCTTTGGTAGCCATGGTAGTATTTATGACCCGCTATTCCCTTTATTAGTTTTAGCTGGCTGTTTGCTCTTTGTTAAAAGTCAAAGTAAGCAGCATTTACAAGTAGCTTAATTTCTACTGTTTTTTGCAAAATTAACAAGGCCTCTTTATCAAGAGGCCTAGTTAATTAGATAACCTTATTACCACGCCATTCCAAGTGACAGTTTACGTCCATTGTTACTTCTAGAGCCATAAAAAGTAAGATTGATACCAGCTCTAATAATTCATCCCTGAAGCAGTACCCATCACTCATCCATGAACCCACTTCGAGTCACTGCGAAACTGCGTTTCGGTTCACTCTCACCCAGCGGCCGGACCTTAACTTATAACAGCGGCACTCCCGCGTGCCGCTCGAGTCCGGCGGGTTGTGTCCGTTTACACTTTTCTGTAGGCATAAAAAAACCCCGACCAATTTGATCGGGGCTATAAAAAGTGGTACCAGCGGCCGGACCTTAACTTATAACAGCGGCACTCCCGCGTGCCGCTCGAGTCCGGCGGGTTGTGTCCGATTGCACTTTTCGTAGGCATAAAAAAACCCCGACCAATTTGATCGGGGCTATAAAAAGTGGTACCAGCGGCCGGACTCGAACCCGCACGCCTTTCGGCAGGGGATTTTGAATCCCCCATGTATACCAATTTCATCACGCTGGCATAATTTTTCTTTAACCTTCTAAATACCAGAAGATAAAGAAAAACCACTTTAGAGCTTAGGTTTATAAAACTGCCTTTGTCTCTATGCTAAGCATTATACAATCAATAAAGGTAGCGGCAAGCGTTTTATGACATAAGTACAATCAACCGCTTAACAATTAAGCAACCATTAACATTTAACTCTGCGCAGCGCTTTTATGCCTTACTGAAGAGGTAGTATTTACCAGCCTATTTGCTAAACTAGCGCGCATATTAATAGTGAGAGTATATTTATGTTGAATGAATTTCCACGAGCTGGCTTTTGGCGTCGTTTGGCGTCGTTAATTTATGATGCCTTGGTCGTAATTTCTTTATCTATGCTTACTGCCATACTCTACTTTGCAGTCATTCAGCTACTAACGTCTTTAGATATGATAGTTAAAACTGACGATCCTGCTGCTTTAATACAAGACTCCACGTTACTCTCTGGTATTAGAAGTGCGTTGTTTGTTGGAGTAAACGTATTCTTTTTTGCTTATTTTTGGACTAAAAGCGGGCAAACCATTGGCATGCGCGCATGGCGCTTAAAAGTACAAACTCTAGATGGGCAACTTATTAGCTGGCCGCAAGCAATAATTCGCAGTGTTAGTGCATTACTTGGTTTAGGTAATTTAGTGGTATTGGTTGATTTTAAAAATAAAAAAGCTTTGCAAGATTACCTTTCTAAAACCGAAGTTATTGCACTCACCAAAGAAGAAAACAAGCGTATTTACCGTGAGCTTGATTAATTAAAAGTAATACACTGTAATTTATAAGCACAAAAAAGCGTGGCACTTTTATAAAGTAGCCACGCTTTTTTGTTTCAAGGTATTTTTGTAACTACCTTTTTATAACTAGTTTTATGCGCGTTTATTCATTAAGTAAGCAGCAAAGCCGGTGAATATAATGCTAGGCACTACAGCGCCAATAAACGCAGGTATTTGATACACCATAACCACAGGACCAAATATTTCGTTAGTTAGGTGAAACACTATACCCGTAACTACGCCCATTATTATACGTGCGCCCATAGTGACGGTACGCAACGGGCCAAATATAAACGACAGTGCAACTAGCAACATTACGGCTATAGATATTGGCTGCATAAGTTTGCGCCACAGCGCGAGTTCATAGGTGCTGGTATCTTGATCGTTTTGCTTTAAATAGTCTAAGTAAGACCATAACCCAGTAAACGACAGCGACTCAGGTTTAACCGATACCACACCCAGCTTTTCAGCAGTAAGTTGTGATGGGTAAAACTCCTCAGGCACTTGCTCTGTGGTAATAAGCTCATCACTTATTTTTACTTTATTGACGCCGCGCAGTAACCAGCCGTTTTCGCGACTTAGCGCATCTTTTGCCTTCGTTATTTGTGTAAGCGATAGCGACTGATCAAAGTGGTACATATGTACACCATTTAATTTACCATTTTGATCTACATCTTCTATATTTATAAAGTTATTGCCGTCTTTTGCCCATACGCCTTTTTGCGCATTAAAAACATCGCCACCATGAATTGCCTGGTTACGCATTTCTTTAGCTTGTAATTGCGCCTCGGGTACTCCCCACTCGCCTAATGCCATCATACATAGCGCCATAAATACGGCGGTTTTCATTACCGAGCTTATAATTTGTAAGCGCGACATACCTGCAGCGTGCATTACCACCAGCTCGCTGTTTGAGGCAAGCGCTCCTAACCCAGTTAAGCCACCAATGAGCGCGGCCATCGGAAAAAACACCACTAAATCGCCCGGTATTGTGTAAAGCGTGTAGAGCATCGCGGTCATTAAATCGTAACTACCACGGCCAACTGACTTTAACTGGTCGATAAATTTAATTAAGGTGCTAATGCCTACCAGTACCAATAATGCAAAGCCGGTGGTTTGTAAAATGCTGCGACCTAAATACCAATCAAGGGTTTTCATCATGCGCCCAACTCCCGCTTAGTAATTACCGCTTTAAGCCAAGCGCCAAGTGGTCGCCCTTTAATTATTAATAGTCCGCCAATAAATAAGGCACTTAAGTGAATCCACCAAAGGCCAATAGAGGGAGGTATTTTGCCATCTTCAACAGCAAATTTAGCAGCGTTAAGTAAAATAAAATAACCTAAGTACAAACTAATTGCCGGCACTAACTTAGCAAATTTACCTTGGCGTGGATTAACCACACTTAACGGTACTGCTAATAGTGTCAGCAGTGGAATAGAAAGCGGTATAGCAATACGCCATTGCCACTGCGCGGTTGCCTCTGGAGTGTTAAGTGCCAACAATTGATTAGTAGGAATTGCTTCTAACTTACGGCGTTGGTGCTCTATTTCTTGCTCACGTATTTGTACACTATAACCGTCAAACTCGGTTAAATTGAGCGCCGGCGTTAAGCCATCAGTTTCATAGCGTTTGCCGTCGCTAAGAACGAGTTGTTGTTCGCCATTTTGCGCTTCAATTACAACTCCTTGCTCTGCATAAACTAGGCGTGCAAGGTTGTCTTTTTCGCTATCGGGGAGTTGTGCTACAAATACTTTATTAAGCTCTTTTCCACCGTTTTCAATGTTATGAATAAACACCACGGCTTTTTCGTTACCGGTTTGCTGAAAGCGACCTGCCCTTAATGCAGATAATCCCGCATCGGCTTTAGCTTGCTCTTTTAATTGGTACTCTTGCTCGCTTGCCCAAGGGGCAACATGCATAGTGAGCGCGGCGGCTAAAATAGCCAACCCCACACTTGATATAAGCGTCACTCTAACCACATACCATTCACTTACACCACAGGCTTTAAGCACGGTCATTTCGCTATCGGCATAGATACGGCTGTAGGCCAAAATTATGCCTAAAAATATACTCAATGGTAAAATTAACGAGGCTAACTGTGGCAATTTAAGTGCGATCATCGATAGCACTAATTTAGCAGGAATACTACCCTCAGAGGCATCGCCTAAAATACTAACTAACTTTTGCGACAAAAAAATGGTCATCAAAGTTAAAAATACGGCGACCTGCGATTTTAAAACCTCAGCAGTCAAATAACGAAAAATAAGCAATAGTCGCCCCTGTTAAACATGGTGTGTCACTGCAATAGTGAAAGTTTATAGTTAGTCATGATTTTACTCAGCGTTGCCGAGTATAGATCTAATATTATAAGCCATGAAAATTAATTATCCTACCTAACAACACGATATAATGTTGCATTAGTGACCCTTAAGCAGATAAAGTTCAATTACACAGTAAGAGTCGGGCAAAATCAGCTAAGATTAGAGCTACACCTAAATAATTTAGGTATATAAGACTAAAAATATTTTTAGTTTCTGCTTAGCTTCTAAAGATGACTCAAAATCAGGAGTGACAATGGAATTTAACGTAAAAAGTGGTAGCCCAGAAAAACAACGTAGCGCATGTATTGTAGTTGGTGTATACGAGCCTCGTCGGTTATCCCCCATTGGTGAACAACTCGATAAAATCAGTGATGGTTATATCTCAAATTTACTTCGCCGAGGTGACCTAGAAGGAAAGCCGGGCCAAGTTTTATTATTGCATCATGTACCAAACATCTTAAGCGAGCGCATATTGCTTGTAGGGTGTGGTAAAGAGCGCGAGCTTGACGATAAGCAATATAAACAAATTATTTCTAAAACAATTAATACCTTAAACGACACCGGCTCTATGGAAGCGGTATGCTTTTTAACAGAGCAACACGTTAAAGGTCGCGATACCTACTGGAAAGTGCGCCAAGCAGTAGAAACCACCCAAGATTGTTTATACACCTTTAATCAACTAAAAAGTAAAACAGTAGACCCACGTCGTCCACTGCGTAAAATGGTGTTTAATGTTCCAACGCGTCGCGAGCTAACTATAGGCGAAAGCGCTATTGAGCATGGTTTAGCTATTGCTGCCGGTAGTAAGCTGTGTAAAGACGTAGCAAATATGCCACCTAATATTTGTAACCCTGCGTATTTAGGCGAGCAAGCACAACAGCTAGCAACTAATTTTGACAACATTACTGTTGATCTAATCGGCGAAGAGCAAATGGCTGAGCTAGGTATGAACTCTTACTTAGCTGTTGGTCGCGGCAGTGTGAACGAATCGGTTATGTCGGTAATTAACTACAAAGGCGGCGCAGATGATCAAGCTCCTATCGTATTAGTTGGTAAAGGCTTAACCTTCGATTCGGGCGGTATTTCATTAAAACCTGGCGAAGGCATGGACGAAATGAAATACGACATGGGCGGTGCTGCAGGTGTTATTGGTGCAATGCGTGCACTGGCACAAATGCAGTTACCTATTAACGTGATTGGTATTTTAGCCGGCTGCGAAAATATGCCGGGGCCAAATGCATATCGCCCAGGTGACATTTTAACCACTATGTCGGGACAAACCGTTGAAGTATTAAATACTGATGCCGAAGGGCGCTTAGTATTATGTGATGCACTAACCTATGTAGAGCGTTTTGAGCCAGAAACCGTTATTGATGTAGCTACATTAACAGGTGCTTGTATTGTAGCACTAGGCGCACATGCAACCGGTTTACTCTCTAACCATAATCCGCTTGCGCATGAGTTGTTAAAAGCATCGGAGCAAAGTGGCGACCGTGCATGGCAACTACCGCTATGGGACGACTATCAAGATCAACTAGAGAGCCCATTTGCCGACTTTACTAACTTAGGGGGCCGTGCAGCTGGTACTATTACCGCAGCGTGTTTTTTATCTAAGTTTACTAAAAAGTACAACTGGGCACATTTAGATATTGCAGGCACGGCATGGCGCAGTGGCGCTAAAAAAGGCGCAACAGGCCGCCCTGTTCCTATGCTTACTCAATATTTATTAAACAGAGCCGGCGTAAACGAAGCCGCTCAAGATTAAGCATACCGCTTAGCTACTTATTAAGGCGCCGTTTGGCGCCTTATTTATTTGGGTATTAATTGAAGCAAAACCCGTTATATGGCAAAATCAGCCTCTTAATTTATGTGTATTAACTAGCTACACATTCAATGTCATGGGAAACCCCGATACAATGAACATGAACGCCCAATTTTTCGTTCTAAAGCAACAAGATGAGTCGCTAGCTAAGCCTGATGATCATTTTGCTTTGGCGGCTCAAATTGCCGCTGATCAGTATCGGCTTGGCCAACGTGTATTTATTTGTGTAGATAACGAAAATACCGCCTTTGCCATTGATGAAACACTTTGGGCATTTGATCCCGACAGTTTTGTACCTCATAACCTACAAGGTGAAGGCCCAAAAGGCGGCGCACCGGTAGAAATTGGTACTACGCCCCCTGTTGGCAATCGTAAAGTTTTAATTAACTTGGCTAATAACTTACCGGATTTTATTCGCCGCTTTAACCAAGTTTTTGATTTTGTACCCGTAGAAGCCGTTGCTAAACAAGCAGCTCGCGAGCGTTTTAAAAAGCTACGCCAACTCGGTGCCAACATCACCACGCAAGATATTAATAACTAAAAACACTTTTAGTAAAATAGCTAACCAACTAATTTAAGTACTTATTTAAGGTTCTGTGTAATGGATAAAACCTACAATCCGCAAGATATTGAACAGTCTCTATACCAAGGCTGGGAAGAAAAAGGCTACTTTAAACCATCTGGCCAAGGCGTCCCGTATTCAATTATGATCCCGCCGCCAAATGTCACTGGTAGCTTACACATGGGCCACGCTTTCCAAGACACCATAATGGATACCTTAACGCGCTTTAAACGTATGCAAGGTAACAACACATTATGGCAAGTAGGCACTGACCACGCAGGTATTGCAACGCAAATGTTGGTTGAGCGTAAGCTGCATGCTGAGGAAGGCAAAACACGCCACGATTTAGGTCGCGAAGATTTTATTAATAAAATCTGGGAATGGAAAAAAGAATCCGGTGGCACAATCACTAAACAACTTCGTCGCCTTGGCGCATCGGTTGATTGGGATCGTGAACGCTTTACCATGGACGATGGCCTATCTGAAGCCGTTAAAGAAGTGTTTGTACGCCTGCATAAAGAAAACCTAATTTACCGTGGCAAACGCCTAGTAAACTGGGATCCTAAATTACACACTGCTATTTCTGATCTTGAAGTTGAAAACAAAGACAAGCAAGGCCACATGTGGAACTTACGTTACCCACTAGCCGACGGTGTTAAAACTCAAGATGGTAAAGACTACATAGTAGTAGCAACAACCCGCCCAGAAACTATGTTGGGCGACTCGGGCGTTGCAGTAAACCCTGATGACGAACGCTACATAGATTTAATCGGTAAAGAGATTTTATTACCCATTGTTAATCGCCGTATTAAAATTGTAGCCGATGAACATGCCGATAAAGATAAAGGCACGGGCTGTGTAAAAATAACCCCAGCGCACGACTTTAACGATAACGAAGTAGGCAAGCGTCACAAAATGCCGATGATCAACATTTTCGATAAAGACGCCGCTATTCTTACTCAAGGCGAAACCTACAGCTTTGATGGCAAAGAACTTGAGTTTGATGCACCAATTCCTGAGCGCCTACACGGGCTTGACCGTTTTGCTGCGCGTAAAGCGATTGTAGCTGAATTTGAAGAACTAGGCTTACTTGAAAAAATTGAAGATCATGGTTTAACCGTTCCTTACGGCGACCGCTCGGGTGTGGTAATTGAGCCACTGCTTACCGACCAATGGTATGTACGTGTTGCACCTCTTGCAGAGCCGGCTAAAGAAGCGGTTAAAAACGGCGACATTCAATTTGTACCTAAACAATACGAAAACATGTACTTTTCGTGGATGAACGACGTACAAGATTGGTGTATTTCACGCCAGCTTTGGTGGGGCCACCGCATTCCTGCTTGGTACGACAGCGAAGGCAACGTATTTGTTGGTCGCGATGAAGCTGAAGTACGCCGCGAAAATAACATTGCAGACAGCGTAACACTAAGCCAAGACGAAGACGTACTTGATACCTGGTTCTCATCAGCGCTTTGGACGTTCTCAACTCAAGGTTGGCCTGCAAACACTGATGATTTAAAAACCTTCCACCCGTCTGACGTGCTGGTAACTGGTTTTGATATTATTTTCTTCTGGGTTGCGCGTATGATCATGATGACGCTGCACTTTATAAAAGACGAAAATGGTAAACCACAAGTGCCGTTTAAAACCGTGTATGTAACTGGTTTAATACGTGACGACAACGGCGATAAAATGTCTAAGTCAAAAGGTAACGTACTTGACCCACTAGACATGATTGACGGCATTGAACTTGAAGAGTTAGTACAAAAGCGTACTGGTAACATGATGCAGCCAAAATTAGCGGCTAAAATCGAAAAAGATACCCGCAAAGTATTTGCAGGCGGTATTGAAGCACACGGCACCGATGCCCTTCGCTTTACGCTTGCAGCAATGGCCTCTACCGGTCGCGATATTAACTGGGACATGAACCGCCTTGAAGGCTACCGTAACTTCTGTAACAAACTATGGAACGCGAGTCGTTACGTATTAATGAACACAGAAGAGCAAGACTGTGGTTTTGCAACCAATGCACAAAAAGAGTTGTCGTTAGCCGATCGCTGGATTTTAGGTCAATTTGAGTCAACTGTTAAAAGTTATACTGAGCATTTAGATAATTACCGCTTTGACTTAGCTGCTAACACCCTGTACGAGTTTACTTGGCACCAATTTTGCGATTGGTACTTAGAACTAACTAAACCGGTATTATTTAAAGGCAGTGAAGCACAGCAACGCGGTACACGTAATACACTAATTACCGTACTTGAAAGCTTGTTGCGTTTAATGCACCCAATGATGCCATACATCACCGAAACTATTTGGCAACGTGTAGCACCACTTGCAGGCCTTGAAACAGAGAACACCAGTATTATGGTACAAGCATTCCCTGTTTATAATGCAGCTAGCGTTGATGCCAAAGCAATGGACGATTTAGAGTGGGTTAAACAATTCATTTTAGCAATTCGTAACATTCGTGGTGAAATGGACATTAGCCCAAGCAAGCCGCTTAGCGTATTACTTGCAAATGCTTCGAGCGACGACGTGCGCCGCATTGAGGAGAACAACTCATTTTTAGCATCACTTGCAAAAATTGAAGAGTTCACCATGCTCGAAAATAAAGATGATGCGCCTGCGTGTGCAGCGTCTTATGTTGGTAATCTTGAAATTATGATCCCAATGGCGGGTTTAATTGACGTAGAAGCCGAGCTTTCACGTATTAATAAACAACTCGAAAAAGCCGAAAAAGGCCTAGCACAAGTGCAAAATAAACTCGCTAACGAAAAGTTTGTTAACAACGCACCAGAAGCTGTACTTGCTAAAGAAAATGCCAAACTAGCTGAGTTTAGCGATGCTAAAACTAAGCTACTTGAGCAAAAAGCAAAAATAGAAAGCTTATAATTTAGTTTCCGGGCATTAGCCCGGAACATTTATATAGGCATTAAAAAGCCGCGCTATGTAATTACATAGCGCGGCTTTTTTTGACTCTAGGCTCTAGGCTCTAGGCTCTAGGCTCTAGGCTCTAGGCAAGCATTAAAACTTATAGTTGTACTGAGCACCAACTAGCAATGCATGACCTTTTGATTCAAAAGACCATTCTTGCTGTGAATTATCTTTTTCAGTGAAGTTTTGTGTTTTACCACGTAGTACACTCACACCTAAATCAAAGTCTGAATGTTGATCAATTGCGTAGTTACCACCAAACGAGAACCAAAAGCGGTCTGTATCTGGGATAGAAATCGACATATGGTTTTTATCCGCTGGTGACTCATCAAACGCAACACCGGCACGTAATAATAGGTTTTCACTGTACTGGTAATCAGAACCTATTGCGTAGCGCATAGAATCTGAGAAATTTTCTTCTTTCTCAAATCCTGTAAACTCACCTGCTGGTCCGTTTACTTTTGCTTCTAACTTGTCAAAGCTGCTCCAACCTGTCCACATTACACTGTAGTGTAAACCAAGCTTTTCATCTAACTGATGAGAACCAGAAAATTCAGCAATAGCTGGTAGTGTAATTTCAACAGAACCTGGCATTTCAGGTAATAATTTAGCTGCGCTTGAGAAAGTCCCCTCAAAAGTAATATCGGTTTCGCTGCGGTAGTTAAAACCAAAGCGGCTGTTTTCATCAAGTTGATACATTAAGCCTAAATTTAAACCTAAACCAGTATCGTCACCTTCTAAGTGAACCGCATCAGTTGAAGCTGGAATATTAGGGTTCGCACCCACTTTTCGAATTATCGTTGCATCTGCATAAATATAGTTTAAGCCAATACCAAAACTAAATTGCTCTGTTACTTTATAAGCAACGCTGGCATTGAAGTTAACTGTTACAATTTCTGTTTCACCAGCTATTTGGCCTGCAGCATAGTCACCATTAAATTCTGTGGCTAAGCCAAAGTTAGAAAATGCACCAAAGCCAACTGACACTTTATCGTTAACTGGCATGGTAAAGTAACCCGCAGGTACAATTGCATTAGGAGCGATGCTGTCATTATTTAGCACGCTTGGATCTAAACCGTTATTTGTATCAGTGCCTTTTAAGCTTACATCAGGAAGTACAGCAATACCCGCCACTGATATTTGTTTTTCTTTAAATAGTGACATTAATGCTGGGTTACGAGCTACTACAGACGCATCGTCTGCGATTGAAGCTTCACCTGCATAGGCACGACCGAGTCCTGAGGCATTTTGCTCAGATAACTGAAATGCTGCAGCAAAACTATCTGCTGAAACAAGTACCAGCGACGCTGCGATTAGAGTTTTAGTAAATTTCATTGTTGTTTCCTTAACCAAACTTATTGTTTGGGTAGCTATGTGTGTTGTTATTAGGATTTCAAACCTGATCACACTACATTAATTTTTTATAAAAAACTCTACAAACACGTCAAAAAACAGTAAAAAACACGTTTTTTAACGACCATTTAACAACTTATTAAAACTCATCGGACTAGAAGTGTGCTATTAGAGCACAAGCTCTAATTGTAATTGATTCTCATTTGAATTGACTTGAAATGCGCTGCAATCTACACTCTCTATAAAACGATGATGAGAGAAAACGGTGAGCATTTTACTTATTTTGACTGGGCTTATTTTTTGTGGCGCAAGTGTATTTTGTTTTTATAAAGCAAACTATTGTGCGTGTACTCGTGCTGGGCAATGTGACAATCCAGTTAATCACTTTTGGTTGGCGGCTATTACTTGTGCATTAATCTCGCTAACATTTTGCTGTTTAGCGCTGCATGTAGAGCTTGGTACTTTATTGTGGTTAATATTAATGGCAAGTTGCTTTTTAGGTGCGTTTATTTCGGCTAAACAAAGCCAAAAACGCAAATGTACTAACGCTATAAAAGTAAGTGCTCTTTTAATAAACGAGACAAGTTAATCTGATAATCAAGGGGCTTAACACTGGCAATAATTTTAAGCTCTTGGCTCAGGTCGCTCAAATCAATATCTTTTGGCGTAACATGGTGGCCATGCTTCGCATTATAAAATAGTTTAACTTTAGGTTTAATGGGATTAAGGTTATTGCCCTCAAGTACCAGTGCTAAACGTTCATTGGTCAGCTTTACAATAGTACCTACCGGATGCACACCCAAACATTTAATAAAGTGTTGTACTAATTCAGCGTCAAACAGTTGTTTGTTAGCGAGCAAATAACGCAGTGCGTTTATTGGCTCGTCACCGACTTGGTGAGGCCTATCTGCTGTTATCGCGTCATACACATCTACAATAGCCATTATACGTGCAGGGCGACTTAATTTCTCTGCATTAAGGCCTCGCGGATAACCCGAACCATCTAATCGCTCATGATGATTCACTATCATATCAAGCATTAACGGTGTGATCCCTTTTTCGCCTTTAACTAAACCTAAACTTTGTACAACATGTTTTTTTATTGCTGCAAACTCATTATTAGTGACTTTAGTCTGCTTTGATAATATACCCTGCGGCACTTTTGCCTGACCTAAGTCATGCAGCAATGCCCCCATTGCAAGCTGCTGCACAGTAGACTCTTCATAGCCTAAGTATTTAGCAAATACTGCTGCAAAAATGGCGCAGTTGATCATATGACGCCAATTATAGCTGTGTTTGTCTTTAAGGCGGGTAAGAATGGTCATTGCATTGGGGTTTCTAAATACCGATGCCACTATTTCACCGGCAATTTCATCCAACACATTTACATTAAGCGCAAGCCCTGCTGTTAAGTCACCGTATAAAGCCTGTATTTTACGATTATGCTGCTCATAGCTTACGCTCGCTTTTGCAAACTCTTGCTCTACCGATATAGCGAGAGCAGCTTTAGCTGGCTTTTCTTGGCTGCTAGCTACTTTAGCTTTATTTTTCGGTTTGTATTTGGCGGGTATCTCAACATCACTTTTAGTAAAATCAATGAGTAGCTCTAGCACCCCTTCTGTTACTAAACGCTTAATTATTGACTTATCTCGCACTAGTCCACTGGTTTTGATTTTTATACTACTAATGTTTTCATGCTGCTTGGTAACATTGTCAACAAACATGCCAGGGACAAGCTCAGATATAGGTAAAGTGATAAGCATAAGTGCGGGAGGTTCTACAATTATAAGGCGTGTCTCTTAAATAGCACTTTTCAACCTTAAATGTCTACTTTTAAAGTTTTTACTAGTAATAAATAGCTACAAACTAAACGAGTGAAATCGTTTTAATTTTATCTAGCCGTATTTTTATTATTTTGTTTGTTGGCTCTTGCAGCACCAAAAACTCGCCTTCGCCTTTAATATTTTCTAAGGTTTTAGCAACACCCACTAAGGTTTGGGTATCTAATGTGATAGCCACTTTATTTGCACGCATGCAATAAAGCTCAAGCTGATCGTAGTCGCCACATTTAATTGGTAGATAAGTCATGTTGAATATTTTTTAAAGGATAATACTAAAAGTTAGCAAGTGTATTAGAGGAATGCAAATGGCGCTCTCGGTAGGGATCGAACCTACAACTCAGCCTCCGGAGGGCCACGTGATATCCATTTCACCACGAGAGCACATTTGTTGCCGCCACATCAACTCGCGATATCAATGCTTTGGCATGCGTAATGATAAAGACATCTAAAGGTAAATGCTAGCGCCATTCGTTCATATGCTTATTATTTAAACGCTTTTAAATAAAAGACTTAGTGGTAGCTGGTAAATCAGCTATTTGTTGCTAAAAACCAGGTGGGCTACTAGCTTAAATTAGCCACTTAAGAGATAAGTTAATGTTGCAGCGCTATTAATGCGTCTAATTGCGCGCACAGAGGCATCACTTTTTCATTTATTGAGCGATCGCTATACCAGCAAACACACAGTACTAAAAACACTACTTGATAATACTCTAGCTTATTAATAGAGCAGTAAAAGCGTTGCGAAAGCGGTAACTGCTGTTGATAGGTTTTAAGTAACTGTTGCTTACCCTCCCTGTCTAGTTCAAAACTTACAGCTATTGCGGCTAAATCAAAGTAAACGTCGTTGGTTTTGGCGTACTCAAAATCGATTAAAAACATGCCTTGCGGGTTCTCTATGATGTTTTCTTTTACTAAGTCATTATGACAAAAGCCTTCATCACGTGGTAGCTTTTCTATTTCTGCTACCGCCACACCTACAGTTTGGCTATATTGTTGATATAACGCTGTATGTTGATAAAAATCCAGCTCTTGCTTTATATTCATCGCCTCGCTAACCACATTATGACAATGTAAACTAACCAACTTTTTAATTAGCTCAGGGGTATAATTGCTTTGGGCTGTGTCGCCTTCTATGTATTCAAAAATAGCGAGCCTGTTAGCTTTGTCTAACCAAAGTGGTTTAGGGCACAATTGCAGCTGTGCAAATCGAGCTTGTGCAGCTAAGCCTAATGTAGGCCAGTGATCGCGGTAACTTTTTAATAAATAAGCATACTGTTGATTATTTAGCGCAGCGCGCACTAAAAAGTTGTCATTGCTTAAACCACTATGTAATCGCTCACTACTAAGTAGTGTTAATTGTGCATTAAACCCGTTGATAATATCGCTAATTGACTGCATGAATGTCTTATAACTGCGCTATAGGTTTAGCTTGTTTTTGCTCGTACTCTTCGTACCAAGTTTTAAACCCCCACGCAGCCACTATGGTGTAAAAAATAAAGAGCGCGAGCGTTGGGTAGTAGCCTTTTTCGTAATATAAATACATAGACGCGGCATCTATTACAATCCAATACAGCCAATTTTCGAGTACTTTTTTTGCCACTAAATAAGTAGTAACTACCGCAAAACAGGTTGTAAAGCTATCAAGGTAAGCAAAGTCTGCATGGGTGTAATTTTTCATAAAGTAACCAATGGCAAGAGCAACTATGCTGGTCACTATTATCAATATTATATGACGATTCATTGACCATGAGGTAATACTTAAACTATCGTTGTTAGTTTTGCCTTTACGCCATACTAGCCAACCAAACACCGCCATATACATATAATAAAAATGCAGTAACGACTCCATTAATAACGCGCCATTCCAATACATAATAGTATAAATAAGGGTGCTAAAAAATGCGGCTGGCCAACACCATAAACTCTCTTTTATTGCTAATAATAAATAAGCCATAGACAGCCCCACTGCAATATACTCCCAATGCGACATTGCTGTAAAACCGCTTAAGGTTTGTGTTAAAAAATCCATATTGTGTGGTTCCGTGTTACTACTAATATGCATATTAGCCGTTATTGTGGAGACAAATCGCCAGATAGAAATTTACAGACAAAAATAGCTTTACCAAACTCTTCATACGAGCGTTTAATTTCGGTACTTAACACTTGCATTACTAAATCGTAATCACCAAAAATTTGCGTTGATAAGGTATTAGTAATTACTTTTAAATTATCGTACTCGTTTAAGCGATCTATAAAGCCTTTTATAAACGGGATATAGTCTTGATGAAGTGGGTATTTGCTGATCTCTACTGTTAATTTCATTTTTATCTCTTTATTATTTCATTTTAAAAAATCATTCAATGGTGATTCAATACAGTGTAAAATCACCCTAATTCGCAATCGAAATGAGCTTAATATGGCACGCAGAATAACCTATACATTTAAAAACCAACCGCGCGAAATTAATTTCGCTAAAGATAAATACCACGACATGTATCAGGCAATTGCCGCCGCTGAGGGTATCGATCTTACTAATTATTTATCTATGGTACAGCAAATCGAAATGACTTCGAAAGGCTCAGCGTCGGTGCGTAATTTTCGCGACCAAGAGTTTGCCCGTATGGGCTTTAGCGATATTTACTTTATAAAAGAGTAATAGTACCAACAGTTTAACGCTGATACTGATAGCTTACCCTTGGTGTAATATTACACAATAACTCGTAAGGTATAGTATCGGCGCACTGGGCTATTTCTTCTACTGGTAGCTCAGGCCCCCACATAGTTACCTCGTCACCTACTTTAATATTATGTGTATTATTGCCTATATCTAAGGTGATCATATCCATAGCTACGCTACCTACAATACCATAACGCTGCTTATTTATTATTACCGGAGTGCCCGCCCTCGCATGGCGCGGATAACCATCACCATACCCCATAGCAACAACCGCTAACTGGGTCGGCTTATCACTTTGCCAACGCCCGCTGTAACCCACCGCTTCATGGGCAGCTACATTACGCACTGCAATTACTTTTGTGGTTAAGCGCATAACCGGCTCTAATTGATACGTTTTACCTGTGGTATTTGCCATAGGCGATACACCATAAAGCATTAACCCTGGGCGTACCCAATCACCGTGGCCACTTGGCCAAGCTAAAATACCGGCAGAATTTGATAAACAATGTGCCTGCTCAACGTTTTCTGCCAAGCGATTAAACAATGCTATTTGTTGCATTGTTTTACTGCTATCAACATCATCCGCGCACGAAAAATGGGTCATTAAATTAACCGTATTATTCGCATTGGCTGTTTTTTGTAAGCGATTATAAAACTCATCAAATTGATCTGGTGCAATACCTAATCGATGCATGCCGGTATTTATTTTTAACCAGCAGTTTATAGGAGCCTCAAGCTGCGCATTTTCCAGTGCCGCTAATTGGTTTTCGTCATGAATAATGGTTTGAAAATTATTAGCTAATAAAATGGGTAAATCGGCTTCATCAAAAAAGCCTTCTAACAATACAATTGGCTTAGTTAAACCGCCAGCACGCAGTGCCAGCGCTTCATCTATACGTGCCACAGCAAATGCATCGGCATCGTTTAAGTGCTGCGCTATGGTTACTAAGCCATGCCCGTAGGCATTGGCTTTTAGCACTGCCATTACTTTGCTATTAGGCGCAAAGCTCTTAACTTGCGCAAGATTATGCGCAAGTGCTGTTAAGTTAATTTCGGCTATAGCTAGGCGCATTAATAATCGTCATCTACTGCTGGCCCCGCATAATTATCAAAGCGAGAAAATTGACCTTGGAAGGTTAAACGTACTTTACCAATAGGACCGTTACGTTGCTTACCTATGATTATTTCGGCAATACCTTTATCGGTACTGTCTTCGTTGTACACTTCATCACGATAAATAAACATGATTAAATCGGCATCTTGCTCAATAGAGCCCGACTCACGTAAATCTGAGTTAATTGGACGTTTATCGGCACGTTGCTCAAGCGTACGGTTAAGCTGCGAAAGCGCAACAACCGGACATTTTAGCTCTTTTGCTAATGCTTTAAGTGAACGTGAAATTTCGGCAATTTCAAGCGTTCGGTTATCAGCAAGGCTAGGTACTCGCATTAATTGCAAGTAATCGACCATAATCATACTAATACCACCATGATCGCGGGCAATACGTCGTGCACGAGAGCGTACATCAGTAGGTGTTAAGCCCGAGGCATCATCAACGTACATTTTTCCTTTTTCCATCAACAAACCCATGGTTGATGAAAGTCGTGCCCAATCGTCATCATCTAACTGACCAGTACGCACTTTAGTTTGGTTAATACGCCCAAGAGACGCCAACATCCTCATCATAATTTGTTCTGAGGGCATCTCTAGTGAGTAAATTAATACCGGCTTGTCTTGGGTCATTGCAGCATGTTCTGCAAGGTTCATCGCAAAAGTGGTTTTACCCATAGATGGACGTGCCGCAACTATAATTAAGTCAGATGGTTGCAAACCTGTGGTCATTTTATCAAGGTCGGCATAGCCGGTACTCACACCTGTTACACCGTCTTGCGGTGATTGATAAAGCTCTTCTATTTTATCAACTGTTTTTTCAAGTATGCTATGAATGCTTTGCGGGCCTTCATTGTTTTTTGTACGTTGCTCAGCAATTTTAAATACTTTACTCTCAGCAAAGTCGAGCAAATCGTGGCTGGTGCGCCCTTCGGTATTAAAACCTGCTTCGGCAATTTCATTTGCTACACCAATCATTTCACGTACCACAGCACGTTCGCGCACAATACTTGCGTAAGCGTCAATATTAGCAGCACTTGGGGTGTTTTTGGCTATTTCAGCTAAATAAGCAAAACCACCAATTCCTGCTAATTTATTATTTTTTTCTAGGCTCTCTGAAATAGTAATTAAATCGATCGGATCGCCAATTTCAGCAAGCGTTGTCATCGCTTCAAAAATAAGCTTATGCGTGCGGGTATAAAAATCCTGTGATACAACAAGCTCTGCTACGCGGTCAAATGCTTGGTTATCAAGCATTAAGCCACCTAAAACAGATTGTTCTGCTTCTATTGAATGGGGAGGAACTTTAAGGGTATCGACTTGCTTATCTCGTTTGGCCATGACTTCACAGTACTAAAATACAATGGTGCCTATTCTATCTACTTGCAGGGGCTGTGCAAATAGAAAAGCAGGAAATCTTTTCCTGCTTTTTGTAATCATAGCCAGTAGCGAATGTTATTTAGTATGAAGTTCGAGTCGCCCGCTAATTGTATTCATTTCAACGTTAGCATTACCGCCATTAATACTAAATTTTAAACTACTGGCTGGGCCATATTTAGCTTTACTGACTTTATCGCTAGTCACTTTATTAATTATTTTGCCATTCGCATGCGCTTCAATTTCAAACTTAGCCGATACGTCTGCCGCAAAGTAAAATTCACCATCGCCACTTACCGATTCAAAACGAACATCTGCGCCCTTTAACAGCTCTTTAATATGCACTTCGGCCTCACCATTAACGGTATTAATTCGTAAGTTTTTAATGCTCGACAAAGTAAAGTCTATATCACCATTTACGTTTTCAAGGCGAACATCGCTTGCCGTTGAGTTTGATTTAACATCGCCATTTACGGCGCTAAAGCGCAACTTCCCGCTTGAGTTTTTATCGTTAATTTCGCCATTTACGGTTTCAAATGCAATATTACCACTTAAGTTCTGCGCCTTTACATCGCCATTAACACTGGTAAGTTTAATATTACCCGCTAAATTACTTGCGCTTATCTCACCATTAACCACATCTATTTCTGCACTGTTTTGTAGCTCTTTTGCACTGACAGATACATTCACACCAGCAAACTCAAGCGCACTACTTCTGGGCATAAATATAGTTAACTTTGAACCATCACCACTGTTACCCCAATCCGTATTACGTGGCATGTTTACAATAAACTGGGTTTTATCACCACTGGTTTTAAGCTCATAGCCATCGGCTTTGTCATCAAGTTCGCCCGACACTTTAAATTCGCTTTTATCCCAGCCCGTTATGTTTATATCACCACGTTGGTTTTCAATATAAATAGTGCCGCCATTGGCTACCTCTATTTGCTTATCTATTTTTTCACCCGCTAATACCGCCAGTGGAAATAAGCTCAACCCTAGTAAAATCGCTTTCATGTTATGCTCCTAAATATGCTGCCAACGAGGTGCGTGCACCTTATTAATCAAATCAAGTTGTTGTTGATATATTTGCGCTAACATAGTTAATAGCGCTTGGTTTTGTGGTTCGTTTTCAAGAACCTGCTTTATGGCTAACTCTGCTTCTTCGAGTTCTTGCAATTGCACTTGCCAATTGCTGGTAAGTGCGTCTTGATTTTTATACGCAACTAACAAACTGTTTTTTTGCGCTAAAAAGTAATCACTTATCGCCACGGCAGGCTTTGGCTCAGGCGTTATAAAAACGATGTTTACTGCAATTAAAACCGCAACACTGCATGCAGCTACTGCCGTTAACTTTGGCCAAATAGTAGTGTGTTTTTGTGTAGAGCGTTCAGCATTAATAATCGCTCGCTCAATCCCTGGCCATAAATTTTTGCGTGGCGTTATGTCTTTATCAAGTGTATTGAGTGACTCGTTTAAGTAGTCATCAAAATTTTCTTTACTCATTTTCATACCACTCTTGTAATAACAGCCTAGCACGATGATATTGCGACTTACTTGAGCCAACAGCCATACCTAGTTGCTCGGCTATTTCCTCGTGTCTGTAGCCTTCAATGGCAAACAGCACAAATACCATACGTGCTCGCTCTGGAAGCCTTACTATTAATTTATCTAGGCCATTTAAACCTTTACAGTCGTTAACTGATTGCTCATCCATACCGCTGTGCTCAATACTCACCACTTTTTGCAGCCAATTTTTTTGTTTGCGTAAGTAATTAATAGCAACATTACTCGCTACGCTGTAAAGCCAAGTAGAGAACTGCGAGCGCCCATCAAACTGCGCTACTTTGTGCCACACCTGTACAAACACTTCTTGGGCCGCATCCTCTGCATGCGACTGATCAGCTAATAAACGTAAACATATCCCGTATACTCGTTTTATGTGTAGTTCATAAAGTAGTGTGTATGCAGCTTGATCCCCCGACTTAACACGCTTAATGAGTGCTGCTTCGCACAATTGCGACTGTTCGGGTTTAACGTGTAACATCCGTAATGTCGCCTTTAAATTATAATTACTGGGTTAGCATTTAAGTGTATTGATAAGTTAGACGTAATGACAGTTTGAAAAGGTTTAAATGAAATGAAAAAATAATTGCAAAAAGGAAAGATTATTTAGAAGAGGTTTTATTAAGCGTGTTTTTAGATCTACAGCTAGCTAAATTTTAGGCACAAAAAAGCCGCGCTAAATAGCACGGCTTTTTTTGCTTAATTAAAAATTAAGCTTCAGCAATAACGATTACTTTAATAGTAGCCGTTACTTCTGAATGTACTGCGATTGATACGTCAAATTCGCCAGTCTCACGGATAGTACCTAGAGGTAGACGAACTTCAGACTTAGCAACTTCAACACCAACAGCTGAGATAGCGTCAGCGATGTCACGAGTACCGATTGAACCAAATAATTTACCTTCGTCACCAGCTTTAGATACTAATGTAACTTCTGCTAATGCTTCAAGTTTGTCAGCGCGTGCTTGTGCAGCAACTAACTGATCAGCGATTTTCGCTTCAAGTTCTGCGCGACGAGCATCAAATGTTTCAATGTTTGCTTTAGTTGCAGGAACTGCCTTACCTTGCGGGAAAAGGAAGTTACGTGCGAAGCCAGATTTAACAACAACCTGGTCACCTAGGCCACCTAGGTTAGCGATCTTATCTAGTAGAATAACTTGCATGTTTCTACACCTTTTAAAAACGTGTTAATCCGCTGCTTACTTATGTAAGTCAGTGTATGGAAGAAGGGCTAAGTAGCGAGCACGCTTAATAGCAGTTGCTAGCTGGCGCTGGTATTTAGCGCTAGTACCTGTGATACGGCTAGGTACGATTTTGCCACTTTCTGTAACATAGTTTCTAAGAGTAGCTAGATCTTTGTAATCGATTTGTTGTACGCCTTCCGCTTTAAAGCGGCAAAACTTACGACGTCTGAAATAACGTGCCATGAGATTAATTCCTCAAATAATTCTTTCGATATGCTGAGCATGCAAAACCAATTGGCTAAGGCCGTTACGACCTTCGTGGCGATTTAAAAAACCACTCACTTGCAATGCCTGCCCAACGTGCAAATGTTGAGTCTGTTGTTGCATTTGCTTTCCACTGGCAACCACTTGAAGCCGAACGTAACTATTACGGTTAAGATCTGCTTCTGTTTGCATTGACTTATGTTCAATAACAAAAATACAATGCGGTATACCAGCAGGACTTTGGCTTAACTTGGGAGTTTTACAAACTACCCCAGATAAAACCAGTTGATTCATAAAAGGGCTAACCATTTATATTCATCACCAGTTAAACGCCATGCTAGGACTCAAAACAATTAAGCAGCTGGTGCTTCTTTCTTCTCTTCTCTTACAAGAGGAGACGCTTCAGTTACCGCGTTTTTAGTACGCATAACTAAGTTACGAAGCACTGCATCGTTGTAGCGGAAAGTAGTTTCTAGCTCGCTGATTACTTCAGTTGGTGCTTCAACGTTCATAAGAACATAATGAGCTTTATGAAGCTTGTTGATTGGGTAAGCCAGTTGACGACGGCCCCAGTCTTCAAGACGGTGGATAACACCACCAGCTTCAGTGATAGAACCAGTATAGCGTTCGATCATACCAGTTACTTGCTCACTCTGATCAGGGTGAACCATGAATACGATTTCGTAATGACGCATGGATATTCCTTACGGTTAATAGAGCCTTCTACCGTTTCGGCCGGTCGGTTTAAGGCAAGGAATTAATAGTTTAAAAGCCGAAATGAGCGCGCATTTTACGCTTAGTTTGATAATTAAGCAAGCCAGTTTTCTATCGAAAATAAAGAAAAAGCCGTACAAATAGAGTTTAATTGACGATTTTTATAAAAACATAACAATTTCAATTAGCTTGCTATGTATTAAGTCGTAATTAGGCCTTGCAAAACAAACTAAAAAACAACCACCTTGCTCAGCTTTTAGCCGACCAAGGTCTAATATAATAATTAAGCAAAAACGCTTAGTTTTTAATGTCTCTCACACTCTTTTTTAGTTTTAGGATCATTTATGTCAGGTCAATATAAACAGCACTATAACGCCTTCAAACAAAACCCAGCTGAATTTTGGTTAGCACAAAGTAAGTGCATTCCTTGGTATAAAACACCCCAAAATGCCTATACACAAGACAGCGATGACTTATACCATTGGTTTGATGATGGCCAGCTTAATACTAGCTACTTAGCACTTGACCAACATGTTGAAGCCGGCTTTGGCGAGCAAACTGCGCTTATTTACGACTCTCCTGTTACCAATACTAAACAAACTTATAATTATTCACAGCTACAACAAGAAGTGGCTAAGTTTGCCGGTGTAATGCAATCGCTAGGTGTGCAAAAAGGCGACCGTGTGGTTATTTACATGCCCATGATCCCACAAGCCGTGATTGGCATGCTAGCTTGTGCTCGTTTAGGTGCAGTGCACTCTGTGGTTTTTGGTGGCTTTGCAGCTCATGAATTAGCGGTGCGTATTGATGATGCTAAACCTAAATTAGTATTAAGTGCTTCTTGTGGTGTAGAAGTAAGTAATATTATTCAATACAAACCCTTATTAGATGATGCCATTAAGCGCGCCACACATAAAGTTGATCACTGCGTAATTTATCAACGCGAACAAGCAACTGCAACACTCAATAGTGACCAAGATATTGATTGGGCAAAGGCTATGCAAACAGCACAAGCTGTTGACCCTGTACCTGTAAGTGGTAGTGATCCGCTATATATTTTATATACCTCAGGCACCACAGGATTACCTAAAGGTGTAGTACGTGAAAATGGCGGCCATGCTGTTGCCCTTAATTACAGCATGAAAAACGTATATGGTATGGAGCCTGGCGAAGTTTTTTGGGCTGCGTCTGATATTGGCTGGGTGGTGGGTCACTCATACATAGTATATGCGCCGTTAATGTATCGTTGTGCAACTGTACTTTACGAAGGCAAACCAGTGCGCACCCCAGATGCCAGTGCATTTTGGCGAGTAGTAGAGGAGCATAAGGTAACAGCCTTGTTTAGCGCGCCTACAGCATTTAGAGCAATTAAAAAAGAAGACCCTGAAGCTGAGGGTTTTAAAAAATATGATACATCTAGCTTAAAACGGTTATTTTTAGCCGGTGAGCGCCTTGATGCCGCTACTTACGGTTGGTTAAAAGAAAAAACCGGCCTACCTGTGCTCGATCATTGGTGGCAAACAGAAACCGGCTGGGCTATTGCTTGCAACCCTATTGGCATTGAACACTTAGAAACCAAAGCAGGTAGTTCAACCGTTCCTACACCGGGCTTTGACGTACGTATTTTAAATATGGAAGGCGAAGAATGTGCCCCTAACGAAAGTGGCGCAGTAGTAATAAAACTGCCCTTACCGCCGGGTTGCTTGTCTACAATTTGGCAAAATACCGAGCGCTATAAACAAGGTTACCTGAGCGAATATGAAGGCTATTACCTGTCGGGAGACGGTGGCTACATAGACGAAGACGGCTACTTATTTATTATGGGTCGTACCGATGATGTAATTAACGTTGCTGGCCACAGGCTATCTACCGGCGAAATGGAAGAAATTGTTGCCGCCCACCCTGCGGTTGCAGAATGTGCTGTATTTGGTGTAAACGATGCGCTTAAAGGGCAAAACCCAATGGCGATGATAGTACTGAAAGACGGTTTTACCGGCTCTCACCAAGAAGTACAACAACAGCTTGTGCAATCTGTACGTAACCAAATTGGTGCTATCGCGTGTTTAAAAAATATTATGTGTGTTGAGCGCTTACCTAAAACACGCTCAGGGAAAATTTTACGCAAAAACTTACGCCAGCTTATTGATGGCGAAGAACTGCAAATTCCATCGACTATTGACGACCCCAGTATTTTTGCCGAGTTAAGTGAACAACTTGCTGAAAAATAAAACGAACTGTTTATAGTTAAAGTCTATCAGCACCGAGTGAAGATAGACTTTAACTACGCCTTCTGCTTAAATAACCTTGGAATAAATAAATAACTTTATGATGTAAACGGAGATTAAATGACAGATATAAGAGCTGAACTACGTGAGTATTTACTGGGGTGGTTTGGCCAATATTTACCCGCCAACCCTCTTTTATGGTACGACATTTTAGTACTTTGCTGGCTCGCCATTTTTGCCATAATTTTACATTTAATTATCAGAAACTCAGCTAAGCACTTTCTTAAAGGTCGCTTTAGCGAAAGAATTGTTCAGCCTGATGCAAAAACTCCCGCCGATTTAGCATTTAAACTTGCAAAACATATCTCTTTTGTAATTCAAGGTGCGGTTGTCGTTATTCAAGCTAGGCTTTGGATCCCCGAAGGGAGTAGCTTTTTACATATTATTGAAATGGTTACCGACCAATGGATCATTCTCTTCTCTTTACTATCACTGTTTTCGTTGCTCGATATTTTTCAGGTTATTTCTGATAGGCGCGCAGTCAGAGCCCACTTCCCGATACGAGGGTTATTACAAACCATTAAGTTAATTGCCAGTGTATTAACCGGTATTTTAGCTGTGTCGTTATTAATGAATAAATCACCATTAATTTTATTAAGTGGTTTAGGTGCGTTATCAGCCGTTATGCTGTTGGTGTTTAAGGATGCTATTTTAGGTTTAGTGGCAGGTATTCAGCTCTCTGCTAATAATATGTTAGCGGTAGGTGATTGGCTAGAAATGCCCAAGTATGGCGCTGATGGCGATGTAATTGACATTGCACTTACCACGGTAAAGGTAAGAAACTGGGATAAAACCATCACTACAATACCTACGTATGCGCTTATTTCTGATTCATTCAAAAACTGGCGCGGCATGTCGGAATCGGGCGGTCGTAGAATAAAACGTAGTATTCATTTAGAAATGAACAGTGTGCGCTTTTTAAATGAACAAGAGCTCACTGAGCTTAGAAAAGCAAATTTACTAACCAAATATATAGATACCACAATATCATCTATTAGCGCCGAAAACGCTAGCAAAGATATGAGTTGCCTACTTAATGGCCGCCGCTTAACTAACGTCGGTACCTTTAGGCATTATTTAATAGAACTGTTAAAACAACACCCTAAAATCCATCAAAATATGACCCTAATGGTAAGGCAATTAGAGCCAACTAATAAAGGCTTACCTATCGAGATTTACACCTTTACCAACACCACAGTGTGGGCAGAGTACGAAGGTATTCAAGCTGATATTTTTGACCATATACTGGCTATTTTACCGGTGTTTTACCTTAAAGCACATGAGTCGCCAACAGGTAACGATGTGCGATCTTTGTCGATAGGTAAGCTCTAAAATTACGGCTTACTTTATCGTTAGCTCCTATATTAGCGAGTAACACTATAAAACGAGTGTTGCTCGCTAAAATTTATTCACACTTCAAATCACTTTTAATTGCTCCAGTATCCAGCGATGAATTGGGCTTTCACTGGTACGTGGATGCCATGCAGCTATTACTTTAAAAGGCGGCGGCAATGCTTCCACGGTTAGCTGTTGTACTTTATTGTTTGGTAATAATCGCGCCGGGTAAAACGCGATCATATCGGTTGTATGAAGAATGTTTGGTACTGCCGAAAAGCTAGGTACCGACATAACAATATTGCGTTTAAGGCCCTTTGCAGCAAACCACTGATCGTGAGAACCACGTAAATTGGCACGCGAAGGTGATACCACTAGCTGCGGATAAGCTGCAATTTGTGCCAGTGTTAACGGCTCATTTGTTAGCTTGTTGCCACAACCTGTAACGCATAAATGCTGCTCTTCAAGCAAAGTAACATAAGCTAAGTTATCTGGAATAAATTCAGGAAAACTAATCAGTAAATCAAGCTCGCCCGCCGTAATTAGCTGGTTAACATTATCTGAGGCAAAGTCGCGCACTATTAGTTTTAATCCAGGGGCTTCTCGCCTAGTTATATTAAAAAGCTGCGGTAACAAGGCTTGAGTTGCGTAGTCTGTCGCGCTAATAGTAAATACACCTTTGTATGTTTGCGGTGTAAATACATCGGGCTCTAACAGCATTTCAAGTTGCTTTAAAATATGGCTAATAGGTTGCTGCATAGATAACGCTTTAGGCGTTGGCACCATACTATTTCCTTGGCGAATAAACAAACGATCGTCAAATAAATCACGTAGTTTACGCAGTTGCTCGCTAATTGCTTGCTGGGTTAAGCCCATTTTACGTGCAACCTGCGACAAGCTTTTTAAATCTAGCAAGGCATTTAGTACCCTGAGCTGTTTAATATCGAGCCGGTTAATACCATTCATAATTGTATCTAAAACAATAAAGTGTTGTTTCAAATTGTACCCTTAAAGCTCTACGCTTACCAACATTGCTTAAACAGCTAAGCATCAACATACTTTACCTTGTTAATTACGAGGTAATAAGCCACTAAGTTTGCTTTAAGAGAGAGTTTTAATGAATCAATCTATTTCTGATACCAGCTCGTTATTTTCATCTGTAGAACTTGGCCCTTATACACTTAAAAACCGTATAGTAATGCCACCACTTACACGTTCTCGTAGCACCCAACCAGGTAATATTCCTAACGACTTAATGGCAACCTATTATGCGCAGCGTGCCAGCGCTGGTTTTATGGTTACTGAAGGCACGCAAATAGAGCCAAGAGGTCAAGGCTATGCATGGACTCCAGGTATACATTCTGCGGCGCAAATTGAAGGTTGGAAAAAAGTAACTCAAGCTGTGCATGCTAAAGGGGGCATTATATTTGCTCAACTGTGGCATGTTGGCCGTGTATCGCACACCAGTTTGCAACCTAATGAAGCCAAGCCAATAGCTCCTTCAGCAATTACAGCTGACAACGTTAAGGTGTTTATTGAAACCGGCCCAGGCCAAGGTGCTTTAAGTGAACCAAGTACACCGCGCGCTTTAAGTACTGATGAAGTGAGCGAGTTAGTTAATATGTATGCGCAAGCAGCAAAAAATGCATTAGAAGCCGGCTTTGACGGCGTTGAACTACATTGTGCTAACGGTTATTTAGTTAATCAATTTATTTCAGAGCACACTAATGTGCGTGACGATCAATACGGCGGATCACTTACTAATCGTCTGCGTTTTTTAAAAGAAATTGTTGCTGCTGTGAGCGCGGTTGTAGGCGCTGATCGCTTAGGCGTTCGCTTTGCACCACTTTTTAGCAGCACAGATGAAACCCGCGTTTATTTGGGTTTGGTCGAGTCTGATCCACAAAATACCTACATAGAAGCGATTAAGGTACTTGAACAAGCAGGTATTGCTTACTTATCGATTGCTGAAGCCGATTGGGATAACGCACCTGATTTACCTGAGCAGTTTTACAAAGCAGCTAGAGCGCAGTTCTCTGGTCGAATTATATATGCAGGAAAATACACGGTAGATAAAGCACTGCGTATTTTAAATAATGGCTACGGTGACTTGTTTGCTTTTGGTCGGCCTTTTATTGCGAACCCCGATTTACCTGAGCGTATTAAACAACAATGGCCTTTAAATGAAGCTGATGCAGCCACTATGTATGGCGGCACAGAGGTTGGTTATAGTGATTATCCATACTATAAAAACATTTAATTTAAGCAGGCCATGGAAGGCCTAATACTCAATATAAAAATCGACATCCTTAATGCAATATCAATAGTTTTCAGCTAAATTAATAACTACTAATACCGTTTGAGTATGTTATGTTTTTGTCTTTATTTAATAAACAAACCGCAGGCCACTGTGTTATATTTTTACTGCTAATCAGTATTAGTAGCTGCGGTGAAAATGACAATACACCAGCAACTCCCTCTAGCCAAGTCGAGCCTGCAATTGCCCCTATTACTACCGGTAACTGGTATAAACCCGCATTGGGGAGCACCTGGCAATGGCAGCTAACTGGCACAATAAATACTAACTACAATGTTAATATTTACGACATAGACCTATTCGATTCCCCAGTACAGTTAATACAAACATTACAAGCTCAAGGTAAGCGGGTTATTTGCTATTTTTCAGCGGGTTCTTATGAATCGTGGCGAAGTGATAAAAGCCAATTTTTAATCAACGAATTAGGTAACTCTTTAGCTAATTGGCAAGGAGAGCGTTGGTTAGATATTCGCTCACCTAATGTGCAAGCAATAATGGCTAGTCGTCTAGATTTAGCAGTACAAAAAGGATGTGATGGCGTAGAGCCCGATAACGTTGACGGCTATATGAATAATTCGGGCTTTAATTTAACTGCAAACGATCAGCTTGTATTTACTCGCTTTATAGCAAATCAGGCGCATACTCGTGGCTTGGCGGTTGGCTTAAAAAACAATCTTCATCAGGTAAATGAGCTGCATAGTTATTTTGATTTTGCAGTAAACGAGCAATGCTACGAGTATCAAGAGTGCGAATTACTCACCCCTTTTATAAATAACAATAAAGCTGTTTTTCATGTTGAATATAATAGTAAGTATAGTAATGGTAGCGCTGAACTGATCAATATGTGTGATGATGCTATTAATAGGCAATTTAATACACTGGTTTTGCCAATAAACCTAGATGACGAATTCAGGATTAGCTGCTTGTAAAAGCCTTGTTTACTTACCTTTATTTTATAAAGCTAAGCATCTTGATCTTTACTCATAAGATCTACCATTCTTTTTCTGAGCTCTTGCTCATTAATGTCTTCTTTATGAGTGCCAATGGTCCATACGTGGCCAAAAGGATCTTGCAGCGTACCTGCTCTATCACCATAAAACTGATCATGAACGGGGCGTATTTCTTTCGCTCCTAACGCAATGGTTTTTGCAAATACCGTATCTACATCATCAACATACAACATTATGCTTACGGGTGTACCGCCTAGCTCTGTAGGGCTTTTAAAATGAACATCTGGGCACATATCTGAGATCATAATATGTGAATTACCAATTTTAATTTCGGCATGAGCAATGCCGCCTTCAGGCATAGGCATTTGCATAACTAGCTGCGCATCAAAAGCGGCACAATAAAAATCAATTGCTTGTTGCGCACCGTTTATAATTAAATAAGGGGTTATTGAATGATACCCTTTTGGAATAGCTGATACCGCCATGTTGTGCTCCTCGTTATATGCTCTCCTTACAAAGGTTAGTCTAAAGTGGCAAACAATATAAAATAAACACGTATTTATTTATCAATATTAGTGGCACTTATTTGCAAAATTATTAGTAAATTTTGCTAGTATCTACCACTTAATAATATTTACTGATACGCTGCATATTTAAACAAAAGGACTAACATGAAAAAACAAACAACACTTTTTATAGCCACTGCGTTATTCGCACTCGCGGGTTGTTCAACTTCAGTGCCAATTAAAAACTTTGAACAAAACCTTATTCCACAAACATCTAAAATAATTAATAACACAGCAGATGTTGAAACAGGTATTTTAAAAGCCTGCATTCAACTAGGTTGGCAGTGTGCTCCTGTTAGTGAAGGTAAAATAAAGGGAATTCTTAATATTCGTACTCATCAATTAATCGTTAATATTAATTATGACAAAACAGCCTATTCTATCAATTACCAAGATTCGACTAACCTTAATTACAACGGTAGTAAAATACACCGTCAGTATATTAATTGGGTAACTAATTTAATGCGCCATATTGATGCTGAAATGATTTAAACTTTTATATTTGTTTCACTAATACAAAAAAGGAATTGTTATGAGTCACTTAACTATACCAAGTCACTGGAAAATAAAACGCTCCACTCACTTTTTTACTAAAGATAACATTCCAAAAGCGTTACTTACTCACCACAACACAGCCGAGGGTGTGTTTGGCCAAATTTGCGTTATGCAAGGCACTGTTACCTTTTACGGATTTGCAAATGAAGCCGCCACAGAGCCTGAGCAAACTATTGTAATTAACGCGGGGCAATTTGCTACCAGCCCGCCACAATACTGGCATAAAGTAGAGCTAAGCGACGACGCGCAATTTAATATCAACTTTTGGGCCGAAGCCGATACAGGCAATAAAGCCCTGTTTAAAAGTTCACGTATTCATAGCAAACCTATTTTAGATTAATACCACTTAAAATAACTAATTTACGTACAAACAAAAAAGCACCTAACATTTAGTTAAGTGCTTTCATAAATAACGGTGCAATTAATGCCAAATGCACTGCATATTAGCCTTGTTTATGTTTGATCATATCAATCCAATCTTGCGCCCAATTTTCTTTAGAGCACACTTTCGCTATTGATGTTAACCCGTTATATGCCAACGTTTTACTTTGCTGATAGTCATTCAAGCTAGTTGTTAGCGCTTGGGTAAACTCGGCAGTATTAGGCATCACTAATCGACCATTAAAACCATTAATTATAAGATTAGATAAGCCTCCAACGTTACTACTTATAACCATACAACCTGCGGCCATTGCCTCTATCATAGATAACGAAGTACCTTCTGAACCTAGTGTTGGAATAATGGCAATGTGTTGGCGTTTATGTACGCTAAAGCTTTCATTTGGTCCGTACTGCATTAATTTCACTTTTACTTCATTAGCAAATAGTTCTGTTAAATATGGTTTTAATGGCCCATTTCCGGCAAAGCTTACTTGAATATTATATTGCGGTAAAAGCTGCTTAATAATAGGTGCTATTAATTTAATACCACGGTAATCAACAAAACGACGAGCAATAATAATATTTAGTGTTGCGTTATCATCTGACCATTTTTTGGCAAATTCACTTTCGCTAATTTTTTCACTATAAAAGTTATAAATAACCTTCATATGTTGCTGCTCAATATTAAACCAAGTGCGATACCAGTTAACAAAGTTATGATCTACACACACCAAACTGCAATCTGATTTTATATAGGATAAATATTTGTACTGACTTAATAGCGAGGAGCAATATTGTGATATGGCTGATTTTGCTGCGCGAGGTTTATCCCAAGATATACCATGCTGAATCGCTAGCGTTTTATAATCAGGCATTTTTACTGAATAAGAGTCGGTAGCAAAAATAATAATATCGTTATTTTTGTCTGCATTTTCACTGACCCAGTTTGCAAGGGCGATTTTTTTTAAGTTACCGCGATATAAACCGGTAGTAACGCTATGAATAGTGTACTGGGGAGTAGTTAAGGTAAACGCTTTTTTAGCCGGTTGTACTATATGACATGGCCAACCTTGGCGAGTAAAAACATCGCACAAACTTAAGATATAGTTTTCAATGCCACCAATGGTATGCATAGTGCCGTTATGATCAAACATAGCACGGTAAATAATATAAATATTAGGCATCATATATCCTGAAAAACTTGTTTAGTTTGCTGCAATTACAGCGATTACTCTTTTGGTAATATAACATTTAGCCATACATCTTTGAAGATATTTACAAACGCTTGCCATCCCTTATAACCAAATATTAGCAATACATAACAATTTCTTCTAAGTCATAGCGAAAGTGTATTTTCTTAAATAAGTTTAAAGCGTTAAAGTGCGCCGCTAAATCACAGCTAATGAAGAGGATATTATGTCGCTTGCTGTACTATTAATGCTGGCATTGTTTGTTGGTCTGTTATTCGCGATTTATCTTTTTTCGCAAAAAAGTAAAACGTTATCACGCACCGTTTTATTTGGCCTAGTACTGGGCAGTGCTTTTGGTTTGGCTTTACAGTTTTTATTTGCCGAACAACCCCAAGTTATTAACCATGTTTTAAGTTGGGTTGCCGTCGTTGGTAAAGGCTATGTTGGGCTATTAAAAATGGTCATTATGCCTTTGGTATTAGTGTTTATGATTGCCGCGGTAGTCAAACTTGAAAACCAAGGCTCTTTAGGTAAGATTTCATTTGTAAGTATTTCTATTTTACTGGTTACCACAGCCCTTGCTGCATTGGTTGGTATTGCGGTTACTTATGGCTTTAACTTAAGCGTAGAAGGATTAGTGGCCGGCACTCGTGAAGCGGCACAAATGACTACTTTAGAGAGTAAAGCGGCTAATGTTGCTAACTTAAATGTGCCACAAATGTTGCTTAGCTTTATTCCAGAAAACCCATTTGCCGATTTAAGTAATACACGTTCAACCTCTATTATTGCCGTCGTTATTTTTGGCGTGTTAATAGGCATTGCAGCACGTAAAGTAATGCTAGAGCGCAGCGAACTTACAGCGCCTATTCGTACTGGTGTAAACGCTTTACAAGCCACTGTAATGAGCTTAGTTAAAATGGTTATAGCTTTAACGCCTTACGGTGTTGCAGGATTAATGGCGAATGTAGTCGCAAACTCAAGTGGTAACGACATTCTTAATTTATTGGCGTTTATTATCGCCTCTTATGTCGCTATTTTATTAATGTTTGTTGTGCACGGCATACTGTTAAGCCTAGTTGGGGTTAGTCCAAAACATTATTTTACTAAGATTTGGCCAGTAATGACCTTTGCTTTTAGTTCGCGCAGTTCAGCGGCATCAATTCCAATGAACATAGATACACAAGTAAACCAACTTAAAGTTCCCCCAGCTATTGCTAATTTATCAGCCTCTTTTGGTGCTACGATTGGACAAAATGGCTGTGCAGGTATTTACCCTGCAATGCTAGCAATGATGGTTGCACCTAGTGTGGGAATAGACCCGATGACTTTTGAGTTTATTCTACCCTTAATAGGTATTGTAGTGATTAGCTCTTTTGGCATTGCCGGTGTAGGCGGCGGCGCAACTTTTGCTGCGCTAGTGGTATTACCAACAATGGGATTACCCATAGAAATTGTTGCGTTACTTATATCAATAGAACCATTAATTGATATGGCACGTACTGCGCTTAATGTGTCAGGCTCTATTACTTCAGGTGTGATCACCAGTAAAATAATGAAAACGCCACAGTAAGACTAATTAATAATTAAGCCCAGCTTTGCTGGGCTTTTTATACTGCGCTACAGTTATATATAAAACCCGCAAAACAGCCCATAATCAACCACTTCTCTGCTCATCTAGCATGCTCAAAACCCTACCAACAAGCATTTTAGTTATGTAAACATATGTAAAGCTTTGTGTAATTACAGCCGCTATCAGTTGCTATTCAGTTTCAGGCTCTAATATCGGTTATGTATAAAAAACATAAGCGAGACATTACTATGAAACAAATAACTGTGAAACTAACACCTATAAAGCTAAACACTATTAACTTAACTGTTTTGTTAGCAGTGTTTTTAACACTTACTATGCTCTCAAGTAACGCCTTTGCAAATCCGCAAAATGTACATAACAAACACCATAAACCAGGTAAAGTGATACGTCATATTCCTAGTAATAGTGTATCGGTACGTTTTAATGGTGCAGTATTTAATACCCATAATGGCACTTACTATCGTAAACACAGCAGAGGCTATCGAGAGGTAATGCCACCAAGAGGTTTACATATTAGATCACTGCCTAGATACCACTCACGTTTAAGGCATCGCAATAACACTTATTATACCTATCAAAATGTATATTATATTGCCGAAAATAACGGCTACACAGTAGTAGATACGCCTAAAATACAGGTTAACCGAGCAATCAAAGTAAATAACAGCAACAATTATAAGCTTGGGCTGTTTTACGACTCGCTACCAACGGCAGCAAAGCCCGTAACTATTAGCTCGGTGCAGTACTTTAAATATGATGACATTTATTTTTTACCGCAAGTTAGTGATGATGTAATTAAATATCTCGCTGTTAAACTCAATTAATACTGTCTTTATCTGTCGCAAATAAAAACCTAAATAAGGGCATAGCATTTTATCTTGCTATCAAGCTACTTCGCTCCTATAGTCAGCAGATTATAGGCCTTTATTTTGAACAAACTTGTTATGAAAACTAGCACTCCAGCTCGTGATTTTGGTGAACTATTAGGTTACGCACCTGGTAATGTTGCTGTTTACTCGTCTGACTATGACTCTGCCGACGAAAGCATTTACCCTAACCGCAGTGCCTATCGCAGTTATTTAGATGGCATTTATATGGGTTATAAATGGCAGTGCGTTGAATTTGCTAGGCGCTGGATGTATCTCAATCATGGTTATATTTTTGATGACATAGCCATGGCTTACGATATTTTTGAGCTACGCTCAGTACGTGAAGTTAACAGCCAAAATAGACTTCCCTTACAAGCATTTAAAAATGGCGCAAAGCATCACCCTCAAGTTGGTAGTTTACTTATTTGGGAAGAAGGTGGTGAGTTTGAAGAAACCGGCCATGTTGCCATTGTAGTAGAAGTTCACCCTGATAAAATTCGTCTTGCTGAGCAAAATGTTGGCCATCAAACATGGCCACAAGGTCAAAATTGGTGCCGCGAGCTTAAAGCTAAAATAACCAAAGATGGCGACTATTGGATTGAATGCTCTTATAACGATGCAACTATTTTAGGCTGGATGACCCAAACTGATCAAATTGAACACGCAGAACCTACCACTGAAATAAACACCGATTTATTTACAATCAAATCTAATTACATTGCCGATACAGGCCAAGCTGCAAAGTCATGGTTAAATATTGCTAATGATGACGAAGCCGCCTATGTAGACATGATGCAAGGCCACAAGCTTACCTCCAATGCAGAGGATCAACATAGCTACTTTACTATTTCACACACAACCCAACAAGTCATTGAGCACGCCACTAATGAGCTGCATGGCTTATTTATGCATGCCACCGATTATGTGTTACAGCACCCTGAGCTATTAAAAAAGTTTAATTTACCTGAAGTAGTACTCAATAAAATTCGTCAATCGTGGGATAACCGCTTAAATCAATTGATCACCAGTCGCTTTGACTTTGCACTAACCCCCGCAGGCTTAAAAGTGTATGAATACAACTGCGACTCCGCTTCGTGTTATATGGAAAGCGGTAAAGTTCAGGGTAAATGGGCAAAGCACTTTGGGGTTAAAACGGGTATTGATGCAGGCCAAGATTTATTTAAAGACTTAGTAAAAGCGTGGCGAAAAAGTGAAGTAAAAGGTTTAGTTCATATTCTTCAAGATGACGAGCCAGAAGAGCATTACCACGCTTTATTTATGAAAGAAACAATTGCGGCAGCAGGTTTTGAGTGCAAAATTATTATTGGTTTAAATACTCTGTCTTGGGATGCCTTTGGCAATATTATTGATGCCGATGGCAATAAACTTAATTATGTATGGAAAACCTGGTCGTGGGAAACTGCACTTGAGCAAATTCGTGAAGAATGCGAGGCTGATCAAGCTCAAAATCATAATTTTGAGCCGCAATGGCAAGCAGGAGCAACCCCGCGGTTGGCTGATGTATTATTGCGTAAAAATGTCATGGTTTTTGAACCACTATGGACACTGATCCCCAGTAATAAAGCAATCTTACCGGTGCTGTGGAGTTTATTTCCTAATCATAAATATTTGCTCAATACCGCGTTTGAGCTCAGTGATGAATTATTACAAACCGGCTATGTAGTAAAACCCATTGTTGGCCGCTGCGGAGCAAATATTCAACTAGTCGATCAGCAACAACAAACCATTGAGGAAACCGCCGGACACTTTGCATCCCAAGAGCAAATATATCAGCAATTATTTGCGCTACCAAAAGTAGACGATTACTTTGTACAAATATGCAGTTTTACCACAGCAGGAAAATATTCTGGTGCGGGTGTGCGAGTCGATAAAAGCATGATTATTAATGGCAATAGTGACTGTATGGCACTGCGGATTGAATAACTCGTCAAATTAATAAACAATACTTTGCGGGCTTAGTTTTAGGGCTTAGCATTAAATATAATAGCTAAGCCCTTTAGCTATTATATTTATTACACTGTGCATAATTTACAAAAAAGTGCATAGTTTTCAAATATGTAATATTTAACATCATTCTTCCCCTCATATTGAAAACCCTATCTGATTGTATATAAACAACTTTATTTAAAATCCCTTCTCGGCATGGTGATTGCTTTAAATAAAGTAAAGTATGTTCATATAGTAATTAATGGGCAAAATAATTAAGTAGGAGAAATTATGAGTAATAGTAACAAAACAGCTAAATTTACCGCTCCAGGTATGAGTAACGATTCAGCAGAAAAAACTATCTCTACACTCGACAATCGTATGGTTGCGCTAATTGACTTACAACTTACCCTTAAACATATTCACTGGAACGTAGTTGGCCCTAATTTTATTGGCGTGCATGAAATGCTAGACCCACAAGTTGCGGTTGTACGCGAAATGACAGACACCATTGCTGAGCGCATCGCAACGCTAGGTGGAGTACCTGTTGGTACGCCAAAATCAATTGTTGATCGCCGTACATGGGACGAGTACTCAATTGGTAAAGCCCTCGTTACCGAGCATTTAAGTGCACTCGATAATGTATATAGCGGTATTAATAGCGATCATCGTAAAGCCATAGATACGCTTGCTGATCTTGATCCGGTTTCTGAGGATATGATCACCAGCCAACTAGCCGAGCTAGAGCAATTTCAATGGTTTATTCGTGCTCACCTTGAATCATCAACAGGTGAACTACAAAAGTAGGTGCACTATTATAACTGGCATACATAGCTAAATATTTATTGTTAGTTAATAATTTAAAATTAAGAAAAGCCCGCATTATTAATAATGCGGGCTTTTTAAGTGCTAATAACTTACTAAAATAATAACCTACTAAAATAATTGCACATCATACATAGCAAAGTATCTGCATTTTGCTCTTAAAAAGTTTACCCCCAAGTAGCCATTAAATATTGTCACGCTCAGCAAATGCATAAAAAAGAACTTCCCCCGATTAACCCCTCGTACATCTGCATTTAAATTTTATACTATTATTACCAGTCGATATTTTATTTATATTAGCAATCAAATTGGTTAACCAACTAAGTTTTAAACTTAAAATAAAAACTACAAAGCCATTACCAGTAAGTAATTTACATTTCTTATTTTAAATAAACGCCTCATACACCCTCAGTAAGTTAATTTCTTTTTATCGCCTTGGTACTTATCAGCACTTTCTTATCTAAAACAATGAATTTTTTATAGGTTAAAACCCCAATCTTCCCAAATAAGTAAGGTTAAACTCACCCTGCTTTTAAAAATTATAATTAACAAATAGCAATAACAAACCTATATACCAACATTAAATTAAACTTTTTAACTGCGATTACAAAATAAATTAAAAACATAACTTGTTAAATTTGTTAAATATTAAACAAAAAGAAACCAAAATTGTAATACCAAATTCACATTACTGGTAAACAAAGCTTGAAATTAAAACTTAATTGGACTAATTTTAACCACACTTTACGCATTACCAAAAAAAGTAAAACACTGAAAAATTGGTAAACCAAAGCGCATCATCAACACACAATTACCCAAACGGGAGAGATACATGAAGCTTAATCGAATTACTTCCTCACTAATCAATAAACAACATAAAAGTAATCCTGCACTTATTAGCGCGGCCGCACTTATTTTAATGACATCATCTACTTTAGCTGCACAAGAGTCTGAAAACACCTCAGCCACAGCAGATAAAAACATAGAGGTTATTGAAGTAAAAGGAATTCTTAACAGTATGAAAGCAGCTGCAATGCTTAAACGTACTGACGGTCGTATTGTTGATGCTGTTGTTGCTGAAGACATTGGTAAATTACCAGACAATAATATTGCCGAAGCCCTGCAACGTATTACTGGTGTATCTATTAATTCTGACTTTGGTGTGGGTGATAGTGTTTCGATTCGTGGTTTACCGCAAAACCGGGTTGAATTAAATGGTCGCTCTACTATTGGCGATTCTCGTGATGGCATTAGCCTTCAAGATTTTCCATCAAGTTTCTTAAAAACAGTAGAAGTTGTTAAGTCGCCAACTGCCGATATGATTGAAGGCGCACTTGGTGGTACGGTTAGTTTAAGAACGGTTCGCCCATTAGAATTAGATAAACTAACAGCGGCCATGTCATTAGATGCAGAATATGCAGATAAAACCGAAAACGTAGCGCCTATTTTCAGTGGATCTGTTGGTAATAATTGGGATTTTGATGAAATGGGCACGTTTGGTGCCATTGCTATGTTTTCATATCAAGATCGCGAAATTCGCCAAGACGAAACGTCTAGCCGCGTAAAACCTCAAGACATAGTAATTAACGCTCAAGAAGGAAACACACCAAGCGGTAACGCCATCGTCAGAGATGAGCACAGTATTGAGCAATATGTAGAAAAACGTGAACGTACTGCTGTAAATTTGTCACTTCAGTGGGCACCACACTCGGGTAATGGCATGGTATACCTTGATTTAAGTGGTACTAAGCGCTCTGGTGAGCAAGCTGGTAACTCTATTTTAGGTGTAGCAGGTTCACTATCAACAGATGCAAACACCACACAAGACGCTAACGGCGTAAATAACTATACGTTAACTAACGAATTTGGTATTCCTAAAACATACAGTGATTTTCGTGATACTGACTCGTTTTCAAATGCACTTGGTGCAGAATGGAACCTTACCGATAGCATCAAAATTTCTGGTGAAGTTGCTGTTGCATCCTCTGAAAGCATAAGACCAGACTCAGAGTTTACATTGCGTCCAATCGAAAAATCGACGTTTGAAGCCAGTGGCGGGGTTGATTTAGTAAACCATTTATATGATGGCGCATTTTCACAAGACGGTAATCGCTTACCAAGCATTATACACTCAGATCCAACTGCATTTACTAATCCACAAAACTTAGCATTAAGAACATTCAAAAGCGAAGATAGAAAAACCAATAATGATGAAACAGCGGTTCGTTTTGATATTGAAATGTTTGAGCCGTTAAGCAGTGCAAACTGGATCTCTAAAGTAAAAGCAGGTGTTCGCGCTACTAAACGCGATTACGAATATGAACAATACAAAGTAGAAATTAAAGATATTTATAAAAACGCTATTAACGACTCAGATGGGTCATTAGCAACTTTATGGGCCGATGATTATAACGCCCTATTCCCTGGCAGTTTTACAACTATGAGCCACGATAACTCTTTTAATCAACTGGGTCACTCTGGTCAAAACGATCTTTTAACATTCCTTACTTATAATGGCTTATCTAACCCAAGTAATACGTATGCTCAATTACAGCAACTATTAGCAGGCACTAATTTAGCGTCTACTGGGAGCTTACACGACAATCAAGAGTTTCAAGAAAGCGCATACAAAAATGTAGTTGAAGACACCGCTGCAATTTATATATCGGCTTATTTAGATTTTGATAGCGTTACAGCCATTGTGGGCGCTCGTTATGTAACAACAGATCTTGAGTCAAGTGTTTACCAAAACGGTATAAAAGTGACGGGTGAAAATGATTACACCGACTTTTTACCTAGCTTAAACGTGACATATAACTATTCAGACGAAACACTATTTCGCTTTGCTGCGGCAAAAGTTATGCGCAGAGCCGACTTTAGCGAGCTAAGCCCTGCATTTGACGTAAATAACGACCGAACCGGTGCAACTCAAGGAGCTATTGATTTAGAACCATACCGCGCAACCCAATACGACTTATCTGTAGAGCATTACTTTGACGAAGGTAACGTATTGTCTTTTGCACTATTTTATAAAGATGTTAAGTCATTTTTAAGCAACGAAAGCACGTGTGTTGCCTCATCAACTACCGCTGCACTGCAAAACGTAACACAGTGGAACCAAGTATGTCAGCTTGATACTGCCGGCGTATCTCAAGATAATATGGTTTACTCTGATGCAACTAACTATCCTGTAGATGCTGATGGTTTTAATCACGTTGCGGGCCTTAGAGATGCAGGGCTTACCGGCATCGATACCGTTAAAAATATTAACGGTGAAAACGGCTCTGTTCAAGGTTTTGAAGTAGGTTACCAGCAGTTCTTTACAAGCCTGCCGGGTGCGTTTTCTGGTTTAGGTATTAATGCAAACTACACTTACGCAGACAGCGAACAGCCAAACGGCAACCCACTATTAGACATTTCTGAAAATACTTATAACTTACAAGTATTTTGGGAACACGAAGGCTTCTCTACTCGCCTTGCTTATAACTACCGTGACGGTTTCTTAAGTACTGAAAACGAAAAACGCGTAGAAAACATTAACTCTAACGGCAGCATTTCACAAGACGGTACTGTTTATGGTAATAACTACCGCGATGACAGAGGCCAATTAGACTTTTCTGCAAGTTGGGACATAAACGAAAACTTTACCCTAGTAGGTAACGCAACAAACTTAACCGGTGAACCTTCAATCTACCTATCTGAACTAGGCGGTGCTTGGAAGTACACTGAGGCGGATCGCCGTTATAGCTTAGGCATTCGCGCTAAATTTTAATTTTCCCTAAAGGCTAAAGCCTGCTTTTATGCAGGCTTTTTTATGCCTAAATAATAGTAGCTTTATATTGCATAAAAAACCCACTCCCTAGCTATACTTATCTTAATATAAAACTTAATATCAAAGAGCAATTACTATTAATAAGGAAAGGTAGTGCTGTCGCGTTTATATAATTTTATGCCGGGTTTAAATACTTTACTTCATTATGAACGACAATGGTTTGCTGATGATTTAAGAGCGGCATTATCGGTTGCCGCCGTGGCGCTACCCGTTGCTATTGCTTATGCACAGTTAACTGGTGTTAATGCTGCAGTTGGGCTGTATTCCTGCATACTACCCATGATGCTATATGCACTTTTTGGCACCTCAAAACAATTAATAGTTGGCCCCGATGCCGCAACCTGTGCAGTTATAGCTGCAGTAGTAACCCCGCTTGCCGCAGGCGACAGTTTTAAGCACTGGCAGCTAGTTGTAACCATGACCGCCATGACCGGTTTTTGGTGTTTTATAGCCAGTAAATTTAAATTAGGTGTATTAGCAGACTTTTTATCTAAGCCTATTTTAATGGGCTTATTAAACGGCGTAGCCATAACTATTATTGTGGGTCAGTTTTCTAAAGTATTTGGTTTTACCTTTGATGAAAGATACCTACTTGAACGCTTAGGGGGGGTGCCCACTTATTTATCACAAACCCATATTCCCACTTTATTAATGGCCTTATTTACTGTGGTTATTTACTTTGTTATGAAACGACTAAAGCCTACATGGCCCGCATCAATGTTTGCCATTACCTTGGGCGCAATATTAGTGTGGTTTTTTAATTTAGAGCAATTTAATATTAAAACCATAGGCACAGTAACCGGCGGACTGCCGGTATTTAACACCCCTGTATTTGATATTGGTATTATTCGTGAACTAGTTGTGCCGGCACTTAACTTAGCCATAGTGAGCTTTGTAAGTATGATGCTAACAGCGCGTAGTTTTGCCGCAAAAAATGGCTACGACATAGATGCAGATAAAGAGTTTAGAGCCCTAGGTATTGCCAACTTCGCCTCTGCGTTGTCGCAAGGTTTTGCTGTAAGTGGCGCCGACTCTCGCACCGCAGTTAACGACGCTAATGGCGGTAAAACGCAATTAGTGTCGATTATAGCCGCCACTATTATTGCTATTATTGCTATTTTTTTAACCGCCCCGCTCGAGTTTATACCTAGTGCAGCACTCGGCGTGGTACTTATTATTGCCTCTGTGCATTTGTTAGATTTAAAAGCGGTATGGCAACTAAAGTTTAAAGATAAGCAGGCGTTTTACCTTGCCTTAGCCACCTTGTTTGCAGTGCTGTTTATTGGTGTTATTCCGGGTATTACGCTTGCTGTATTACTGGGTTTATTTCAATTTATTCGCACCGTAATGCGCCCTACCGACAACATATTAGGCGTAGACATAAAAGGCGTGGTAAGAAGCTTAGATGCCACCGATAAAGCAAAAGCCGTGCAAGGGGTATTTATTTACCGCTTTAATTCGCCATTAACTTACTTTAATGCCAGTTACTTTAAACGCAGATTACTTGAGCAATACGCAAAACAAAAAGACGATACCCAATGCGTTATTATTGATGCCGTACCTTGCTTTACCCATTTAGATTTAAGCGTTATGGCCATGCTTGCCGATTTAGACGTTATATTTAAAAAGCGTGGCATTAGTCTTGAGCTAGCAGGTAGAAAACGCCAGCTTCTATCGTGGTTTGAAATTGCCGGAATGGTATCGGGTAAAAATGGCATTTATGTTCACTCCGATCTATATGTTGCGCTACAAAAAAATAGCGTAAGCCAGCCTACCGACGAAGTCGCCTTATTTGAAGCTCATACCAATGAGGCAAAACCCGAGCCGCTATAAACGCAAAAAGGCTTACAACACATAGTTGTAAGCCTTTTTATACTAAAAACTTAGTAACTTAAATTACTGTGAATGAACCATTTGTTCAAACTTCATGCCGGTTAATTTAGTAATTACTTTAATCACATAAAAGAAAATACCAATCATTGCCAACATAGACGGAATAGCAATAATAGGGTAACTGAGCAAGGTCATTTCACCAAGCTGCTCGTTAAACTCTACCGTACCCGCAGGGCTGGTCACTATCCACTTAGCAAGCACGTAATTCATAGTTGATGAAAAAGCAAAAGTAAGCGCTAAAATATAATTAGCCTTGGTAATTTGCTGCTTAAAACGCTGGGTATTACCGCGCGCATCTAACGTATCGTAAATTACATCTAACTTAAATAAAATCGAGTTTAACAGCACCTTTGCCAATAATGGCTTACCAAAAAAACCCGACATTAAAACAGTCAGGCCAATAATACCCGGTATAGCCGCTTCTTTTATTGCCAACCATTCTACATTAAGCTCAAACAGCGCAATGCCACCCGTTAATAAAGTACTTAAAAAACCTAATAATGAAATAAAATTTAACGAGCGTGCTTTAATAAAATCATAAATACCGTAACCCACAGGAAATATAAGCGCGACAATTAACCCTACAACGGTTCCTAAATATTCAGGCCCCGAAAACTTCATTAAAATAATTGAAGGCACTATAATATTAAAAACGACCTCAAATAATGGATTGTTTTTTTTACCTTTACTGTTATTTTGACCACTGGTTGTCATTCGTTACTTCCATTAATATATTATTGCTAAGACGAAAAGAGCACCTCTTCGCTACTGCCAAAGGCTATAATACTCGCAATACCTTCGCCATTCTAGCTTGTCGTTTTTGTATTGATTAAAAAGCCGAAAGGGAGCAATTATTTTTTGTGTATAAGTGCACAAACAGCCCTCTATTACGCAGGCAAACTCATATCGATGCCAGGTAAAGCCACCATCTGATCGCTAATAAGGCGGCGAATATCACGAATTATTGGCTGCTCGTTTTCAACTACTTGCTGCGATATAGCCACATACCCATGCCACGAAACATTATAGCCATGAGCAATGCGCGCCACCTCTTGTGGTTGAAACCCTTTTAATAATGGCTCTGGCACATAACCCCAACCTAGCTTGTCGCGTATTGCATCCCTAATTAACTCAAAGCTACTTAACGCAATATCGTAACGCTCAGATACATTGGTTTGAATGTCACTTTGGCTTAAATCTAAATAAGCAATTTGCGGCACACTGGCTAAGTCTTCATTACTTACATAGCGCATTTGCGTTAACGGATGATCTTTGGCAATAACCATATGCAATGCCACCCAGCCCAAAACTTGTAAAGGTAGCTGAGTATTTGCATACAAGCTCTGATCTAAGCAACAAGCTAAGTCCATAAAGCCCTCTTCAACCATTTGCTGCAACGTATTTGCACTCGCATAGTGCATTTCTAACGATATACCTGGGTAGCGCTTGCGAATACTGCGAATAATTTCGCGCCAAAAGGCTTCGGGTAAAGCATCATCACGGCCAATAACTAAGCGGTGTGGCAGTTGCTCGTCATCGTGCAGGCAGCGGTGCTTAATACTCTCTGCAAGGTTAATTAAGCGAATGCTATCGTCAATAATTTTTTCACCCGCGGGGGCTAATTGCATGCTATTACCAGTGCGAATAAATAGCGCAGTACCCAACTGATCCTCTAGCGTCGATAGCGCCATACTCATAGTGCTACGATTAACCGACAAGCGCGCTGCCGCCTTAGCAATAGAGCCGGTTTGTGCAATCATCACAAAGTACTGTAACGACTCTAATTTCATCAAGCCCCCTTAGTGTCAATTATTTTGACTCTGAGCAATTATAGTATAAAAATAATAAGCAGTATTATACGCACAATGTTTTAGTATTAAGAGCAGGAAAAATGCATTGGATATATTTAATAATAGCTGTAACTCTTGAGGTTATAGGTACAACAGTAATGAAGTGGCTGGTAAACGAAGACCAGTTACTATTAGGTAGCTTATTTGTAACTTTAATGGTTGGCTTAGCTTATCTTGCTCTTAGCCAAGCCACCAGCAAAATTCCTATCGCACTTGCTAACGCCTTCTGGGAAGGCTTGGGGATGATATTAATTGCATCTGTGTCATTTGTATTTTTAGGCGAAGCTATTTCTATTGGCCAAATGTTTGCACTTTTATTAGCTATTATCGGCATTGTTATAATTAACAGCGGCCACGCTATGCAAGAGCAAAAACAATGACAGTATATTGGCTTTATATTCTTGGCTCAGTAATTTTTGACATTGCCGCCAACGTATTTTTAGAAATGTCGCACGGATTTAAACATAAACGCTTTGGCATACTTGCCATTGTTTTTATTATGGCCGCGTTTGCCTTACTCACCCTCGCTGTGCAAGGCATCCCACTGTTTATTGCCTACGCCACGTGGGGAGCTCTTTCAATTAGCGGTACTGCGCTGGCAACTTGGTTGTTGTTTGGTCATAAATTAAACTGGGTTGTTTGTTTTGGTTTAGCAGTACTTATTTTATCTATTGTGACAATGCAATTAGTTGGCCCCGCGTAAATACCTCTTATTAAAAACTAGCTAAAGTGCTCTGCAGTTCAAGCTAGTTTTTCCTGCTGTTTTGCCTTAGTTAACTTTAGGCTAAACTTCTAACTTAGTTGACTATTTTATAGCGCAACGCTATAACTTGTAACACGTTGCGCTGTGCCAACCTACAAAGTAGTAAATAAAAACTTAAAAGCGCACCGCTTGCTTAAGCTATCACTAGTTTAGGTTTGGCATTATTATACTTATTACCTTGAGGCATTTATGTTCAAGCAACTACAAGAAAAACATCAGCTTTCTATTCTGCTTATACTCAGTATTGTGTCAGTATTTGGTATTACGCCATTTATTATTATTCGTTTTATAGAAAATAACATAGTCGCAGCGCTAATTGACTTAGCCATTGTAAGCGGTATTTTAACCTTAGTCGGTTATGCCCATTACACTAAAAAGCCGCGTGTTATTAGCGCCGTTATTGCATTGCTTGTTAATATTGGCGTTATTGCCATTATAATTACCAACGGCATTAACAGTATGCTATGGGTTTATCCGGTAGTAGCCGTTACGTTTTTTTTAGTTAAACCAATAGAAGCGCTCATACTCACCCTTAGCAATGTGGCAATTATTGCGAGCATACCTAATTTATTCGATGTTATGCCACTAAACTCTTACTTTACAACCAACTTAATGCTAGCTGCCTGTGCTTTTGTATATGCCTCTTTTGGCAACAAGCAGCTTGCTTTACTTGCAGAACTAAACAGTACCGATCCTTTAACCGGCGCATTAAATCGCCGTGCGCTTAACGATGATACACTAGCCGCCATTTCGCGAGCAGAGCGTTATAACAGCACTTATTTATTAGCGTTTTTAGACTTAGACTTTTTCAAAAAGGTAAACGACGAATTCGGCCATGCCGAAGGAGACAGAGTACTAAAGCAGTTAGTGTCAATTACCAATTCACATATAAGAGAATCAGATAAGCTATACCGCTTTGGTGGCGAAGAGTTTGTGCTAATAATTCCCGAAATCCCGCCCAAAGAGCAAGTTAGCTTTATAAACAAGCTACGCGAAACAATAAAAAACGAGTTAAAAACACCTGCGGGTAACTCAGTTACTGTATCTTTTGGTGTTGCAGCTTGGGTACCGGGCACCACAGTTGCTAGCTGGTTTAAACGCGCCGACGATGCTATGTATCAAGCAAAAAAACAAGGCCGCGACTGCGCCGTATTTAGTAAAGATTAGGGTCTGCTGACCTTTGCGGATTAAAATTCGTTCAAACTAGGGGCGAGTTAATCACGGCGCGAGGTTTGTAACCTAGTGGGCTCGATAACTGCTCCTGCGTTATTCTACTGGCTTACATCCATGTAAGAATAAGCAAAAACCGAGCAAAGCTTTTGCATCCTGCTCACGCCCCTAACAAAGAGTTAATTGCCCCTAAGAACCCTTCGGGCAGCGCATGTTTGGTATTGATGCTACGTTATCGCCTATTTATGGGGAATAACCACACCACATAGGCTCTGCCTTGCCTAAATACCAAACACACTGTTGCAAATTTAACCTTGAAAGATAAACAGACCCTAAAGCTTTGAAATAAGTAAGCTAAACTAACCACTTGGCCAAAATGGCTTTACCCATTATTTATCTTTGTTTAGCAGCGCCTTTAAGTCGGCAAACGGGTTATGTGTAGCCGCCACCACTTTTTGCTCTGTAGTGCCGCCGTACAACACATATTCGTGATATTTATTATGCTCATTATCATGGCAATAAATACACAATAACTCCCAGTTACTACCATCATCAGGGTTATTATTATGGTCATGATCAATATGATGCACCGTTAACTCTCGTAAATTAGAATACTCAAACTCACGTGCACAGCGCCCACATACCCAAGGGTACAATCTTAACGCTTTAATTCGATAACCTTCTTCTTGCTGCTGATAAGCCTGCATACCACTCGTGGTTTTACTCATTAACTTATTACTACCGTCTTTTTACAATAAGCCCAGATTAGCCTTTAAAAACCACTTTGAACAGCGCCTTTTATTTTAACCACCGAGCTTTGGTTAAGATATTTACTAACACATTGAATAATAATAATGATGTTTAAACTTATTTTCTCTAGACAGAGATTTTCAGTGAAAATAAGGCGAATTTACGCGTTAATGGCTGGCCCATTGCAAATAAATTCAACGCAGTTAGCGCTGAAAATAGCTGCTTGAGATAAATTTATTATCCAGAGTTTAGGTTAACTATCCTCAAAGTTGTTGCTCACCTAAAAGCTTGGGTATAATGAGCACTTATGGCTGTATTTGTTAGCCTACAACTTGGATAAAACAATGAAAAAACTCTCTGCAGTGCAAATAAAACAGCAAGCGCTTGTCCTTAATATTGCCGATACACTCGAAAAACAAGGCCTAGCAGAGCTCCCTGGTATGCTGCAATGCTGGTTTGACGTTCAATATCACTTATTCCCTGGCTCCTTACTACTGTGCTTTCAATTTGACAACGAGCAAGCCTTAGCTGCAGCAAAACCAGAGTTATTAAAATGGCAAAAGCGCTTAAGCGCAGCCATGCTAAAAAAAGGCGTTGTTTTAAAAGATATGCGTAAACATTTAGTATTTACATTAGAAGCACCCGATAGCTAAATCAGGTTTATTACCGAGGATAAAAAGTAGATTCGGGGATTAAATCCCCCGGCTATAAAGTATAAAACCCACGGATGTTTTTAGCGTTTTCAAGATTAAACTGATTTACATGCGTAATCAGCTCAGGGAAAAATGCTAAAAATACAACATTCAATTCATCATAATGCTTTGCTATATCATCAACAGCACCAGCAAAGGTATTAGTAAAGCGAATGCGCTTGGCTATATTATCAAGTGCTAGCCCTACCCCATCAAGGGTTTCGTACTCTTTAAACCAATCGTTGTCGGTCATGTGTTTTACAACGTGCTGCATTCGCGGCGGCATTACAGGCATACGCTTATGCAAAAGCGCAAAGCTAGTTTGTTTAAAGTCGTTTAATGGCTGTAGATTATATTTTTGCCAATGCATAATTAAAAAGTGATCAAACACCACATCAATAGCCACCCCTGCAAAACGCTTACGCTTAGGTGAAAAATACTGTTTAGCCTCTTTAACTATAGGATGAGAGTCAGTAAATTTATCCACTAAATAGTGATTATCGAGCGCATTCTTTACCGTTATAGGTATCTGGTTTAAATGCCGTTGACCACCAAAGTCGCCCAGTAAATTACCAAAGTGCGAATCGGCCGTAGGCTGTGCTAAATAAAGATGAGCTAAATAATTCAACGTGTTCTCGGGTTTGGTTAATACCTTTTAGATAATAACGCAGTTGTAGATGAAATTCATATAAAGGAAAAGTGAAAGGCTTTAAGCTTCAAGGGAATGATATTTTAGTTCGTGATTTTTTCACCAATAAAACACAGGCTCCTGCGCTCCCCATAAAAAAGACAACACAAACCTGCTCCCCACCCAATTACAATTATGTTTGATTAATTCAGTAAAGAGTCAGCCCTATTTTGCTATCAATGTTGCTGTATTTTTCGGTACTGCATGAGTCATAAAACGCCTTGCTTAACCTTAACTATTAAACCTGAACTCTGGTTAAGAGATTTACTAACGTATTGAATCATAT
>TARA_R110000850_G_scaffold265250_2_pt1 | contig 51845 bp, 43 predicted proteins | sample TARA_R110000850 | Tara Oceans TARA_R110000850 (sample SAMEA4397586) | marine metagenome | biome: Polar Biome; feature: [SRF] surface water layer (ENVO:00010504); material: water (ENVO:00002006), including particulate matter (ENVO:01000060) such as... | depth 5 m
TGAGGGCTCATCGGTCGCCGGCTGCAAATCAAAAAGCACGCGCCCCTCGTGTCGCAGGCAAATGGCCACATCCATGCGCGCGAGCGCCAGCCGTCGCAACCACTGATCCGCGTGGCGCAGCTCGGTCGCCGTACTCTTCAGGAATTTTCGCCGGGCGGGCGTATTGAAAAACAGATCGCGCACTTCGACCGTGGTTCCCGGCGGATGGGCGCTGGGCTGAGCTTGCGTTCCGCTGGCAATCTCTCCCGCTCCACCCATCATCCAGCCGTGCTCGGCACCCGGTTGCCTGGAAGTGATCGACATGCGCGACACTGACAGGATGCTTGGCAGGGCCTCTCCGCGAAAGCCGAGGCTGGCCACGGATTCCAGATCTTCCAGACTGTGAATCTTGCCGGTGGCGTGGCGGAAAAAGGCCAGCTCCAACTCTTCAGGGGCGATGCCGCTGCCGTTGTCTCGAATGCGGATCAGGCGCTGTCCGCCTTGCTCAAGCTCGACTTCGATGCGCGTTGCGCCGGCATCGATGCTGTTCTCCGTCAGCTCCTTGACCACGGCCGCCGGACGCTCGACCACCTCGCCAGCAGCGATCTGGTTGATCAGTACATCAGGGAGAATCTGAATCGGCATGGGCGCGCATTATCCGCACTTTGCGATTCTGAATCTGGCATTAGACCTACTGGGCCGTCAGAAAACAGCAAGAACTTCACAAATAAAAGGGCCGCGCATCCCTGCGCGGCCCTTTCTCCCTGCCCCCAGATTCGGGCATCACGGCTTTCAGTTCTTATGCCTGATTCTCAGCCGTCCTCCTTGAAGGTGGATTGATCGTTCTGCACCTTGAGCAAACGCGGTGATCCCGGGTCTGGCTGCAATTCTCGAGGACGATAACTTTCAAAATAACCTTTCACGCCCAGAAATATCGAGCGCGCCAGCTTTTCCTGGCCGCTCTTGCTGACCAGGATCCGCTCTTCGGTGGGATTGCTGATAAACGCGGTTTCAACCAGAACCGACGGAATATCCGGCGCCTTGAGCACCACAAACGCCGCCTGCTGAACCGAGTTGCGCAGCAGCGGATTGACCTGCCCGAGCGCCTTGAGCACCCGCGCCCCGACATCGAAGCTGGCTTCCATCGTCGAGGATTGGGACAAATCGATCAGGACCGAAGCCAGGTCATCGCCTTTGTTGTCCAGGGCGATCCCGCCGACCAGATCCGCTGCATTTTCCTTTTGCGCGAGCCAGTGCGCATGTTCACTGGTCGCGCCACGCGGCGAAACCACGTAGACCGAAGAGCCGCGCTTGCTGCGATTGGTAATGGCATTGGCATGCACCGAAACAAACAGGTCGGCCTGCGCCTTGCGCGCGCGATTGATGCGTTCACGCAGCCCCAGATAGTAGTCACCATCGCGGGTCATGACAGCCTTGAAGCCGGGCTCGGCATTGATCATTTCCGCCAGGCGACGCGAAAGCGCCAGCGCCACATCCTTTTCGCGCGCACCATGTTTGCCAATCGCACCCGGGTCTTCACCGCCGTGACCGGCATCAATCGCCACAATGACAGGACGCGGCTTCCAGGCCTCTTCCTTGAGCGGCGGCGTCACCTTGCGGGCGACACGTTCGATTGCATCATCGATGACTACGCCGGGCGCTTCCTCGCCGATATCCAGAACCAGCCGGTAGCCGTACTGGTCAGCCGGGTCGAGCAGAAAGGTCCGTGGATTCACCTCGGAAGCCATATCCAGGACCACTCTCAAACTGCCGTCTTCTCGCGCAGCGGCCCGAATCTTCTGGACCACGCCCTGACCCTTGACCTTGTTGGCGATACTGGCGCCGGCCGTGGCCGGCAGATCAACCACGATTCGGCTCGGAGCATCCAGCGTAAAGACGTGATGATCCGGTGCGGACGCCAGTTCAAAGACGACCCGCGTCCCCTCTGGTGACGCCCACAGGCGCAGGTCGCGTAGTTCGCCGGCGTGGGCGCTAAACGCTGCCAAACCCAGAAATATGACGGTTACCCAACGCAAAACGGCTTTCTCCAGCCTTGAGGCTGGCGGAAACATAGCGTGACTAATCATCGAACGCAAGATTTTATTCGTTTATGCAGCAATCGCTTAGACAATTAATTTAATGTCAATTGTGCCGCCGACTGCACTCTCTATAGTGGCGAGCCGATGCTCGCCCTGATGACTCAGGAAAACCTCGATATCCGGAGCAGGCAAATATCCCTCGCCCTGCTCTGGCCATTCCACCAGCCAGATGCAGCTTTCCGGGGAGTAGTCGATCAAGCCCAACTCCTCCACTTCCGAAGGGTCAGCCAGCCGATAAAGGTCCAGATGCAGAAAATTCTGCTGGCCCGCCGCATAAGGCTCCATCAGGGTATAGGTCGGGCTGCGCAAGGTGCCGCCGATCCCAGCGGCGCGAAGCAGCCCACGCGCTAACGTGGTCTTGCCGGCACCGAGATCGCCGTGCAGGAAGACCACGCCGTGCCCACGCTGGAGCAGCACCTGCGCCAGACCGGCGCCCAATGCCAGCGTTGCGGCTTCGTCGGGAAGTTCGAATTTCATCGCGGATTGAGCACGACGCGCAGTTGTTCAATCAGATCGCTGGGCAGCAGGCCGCGCGGCTGGTCCTGTGCAGCACGATCCCCCGCGATGGCGTGCGCCAGCACCCCAATACTCGCGGACAATTCCGCGCCGAGCCCTTGTGCCATGAGTGCAGCGATGATCCCGGTCAGCACATCGCCCATGCCGCCGACCGCCATTCCAGGGTTTCCGTAGGGGCACAGGGCCAGATGGTGACCACTCACCAGACTGCCAGCGCCCTTGAGCACCGCGACTGCCGACCATGTTCTGTGAAGCGCGCGTGCCGCATCGACCCTGTTCGCCTGAACGTCTGCGTTTGAAATGCCCAGAAGCCGGGCTGCTTCGCCGGGGTGTGGCGTGATCACGCAACGCGCATCCAGCCTTGAATGCGGCGCGCTGGCCAAGCAATTGAGCGCATCCGCATCGACGACCATGGGTTTGCCGGCGGACCGGCACTGCTCCAGCAGTGAACCACCCCAGTTCGACTGCCCCAGACCCGGACCGATGGCGATGACATCCGCCCGCTCCAACAAATGGGTGATCGAATCACCACAGTCGATACCGTGCGCCATGATCTCCGGCTGCGCGGCGCTGATCTGCAATGCGTGCTGTGGCCGGGTGGCCAGGCTGACTAAACCGGCGCCCGAGCGCAGAGCACCGCGCGCCGCCAACAGGGCTGCCCCACTCATGCCGGTATCACCGCCCACCACCAGAACGTGGCCGTGATGCCCCTTGTGCGCTGCGGCGGCCCTGCGCGGCAGGTGCTTCGACAAATCCGCTGGTGCGAGCAGGCGCGCCAGAGCGGGCGTGCGACCGTCGAGAACTCCGCTCGCACCCAGATCATGGAAATGCCGGAAACCGCAGAGTTCCGGGCCCTGACCAACAAACAAGCCCAGCTTTCGCCCGATGAAACTGATTGTCAGATCCGCCCGCACCGCGACGCCGTGAACCTGCCCGGTGTCTGCATTCAGGCCCGAAGGCACATCGATGGCAATCACGCCCTGCTCTGGCCGCCGTGCATTGATGGCCCGAATTGCCTGTGCCGCCACGCCATCCACATCGCGGCTCATGCCGATGCCGAAAATGGCATCGCAAATCACATCCGCCGAATGCATCGCCTGGTCGGCAAACAGGATCGAATACTCGTGGACCACACCGCCTTCGCGCGCCCAACCCGCATGCGCCTGCACAGCATCGCCGGCCTTGGGCACGTTGCCGATTCGCGCCAGTTGCACCTTGAAGCCCTCACGCCGCGCGATGCTTGCGAGCTCGTAACCGTCACCGCCGTTGTTCCCGGGGCCACAGAGAACCACCAGACTACGGGCATCAGGCCAGCGCATGCGCAAGGCATCGAAACTGGCTTGCGCAGCGCGGCGCATCAGCGTGTATCCGGCGATGCCCAATTCGTCGATGGCCCGGCGATCCAGCTCGCGCACCTGTTCGGCGGAATACAATTGCGAGCGATGGTCAAGATTCATCAATACATTATGCGTGCGCCAGCTGGACCGGGTGAAGCCCTCTCATGAGTGCAAGCGCACTGTCTGATAACGCGCTGCGAGAACTGGCGGATAGGATTCGCAGTTGGGCGATCGAGCTCGGCTTTGCCGATGCGGGAATCTCCCGTGTGGAACTGAGCGAAGACCTCGCCCACCTCAAAGGCTGGCTGGACAAGGATTTTCACGGCGCCATGTCCTATATGGCGCGCGATCCCGAAATGCGCGCAACACCGGACAAACTCCACCCCGGGACACTCAGCGTCATCAGCGTGCGCATGCCCTACTGGCCCAATGCGAAACCCGCTGCGACGGTCCTGAAGCAGCCTGATCAAGCCTACATTTCCAGATATGCACTGGGCCGCGACTATCACAAGGTACTGCGCGGAAGACTGCGAAAACTGGCCCAGCGCATCGATTCCGAAGCCGGGCCGCTTGGATACCGGGTGTTTTCGGATAGCGCACCGGCGCTCGAAAAAGCCATGGCGCGAGACGCTAGTCTGGGATGGATCGGCAAGCACTCTCTCTTGATCCGCAAGGAACAGGGTTCGTGGTTTTTTCTTGGCGAACTGTATTCCGATCTGCCCCTGCCGCCGGATACGCGGCCCGCGGTTGAAAACAGTTGCGGCGGCTGTCAGGCCTGCATGCGCGCATGCCCCACCAACGCCATCGTTGCGCCCTACACGCTCGATGCCCGGCGCTGCATTTCCTACCTGACGATCGAGCACCACGGCGCTATTCCTGAGGCGTTCAGATCACTGATCGGCAATCGCATCTTTGGCTGTGATGATTGCCAGCTCGTCTGCCCCTGGAATCGTCATGCGCAGCAAACCGATATTGACGACTTTACGCCGCGGCACAGTCTGGACGCCATTTCACTTCTGGATTTGTGGGCCTGGGACGAAGCGCGCTGGTTGAGCAATACCGAAGGCATGCCCATTCGACGTCTCAACTTTCAGCGATGGCTGCGCAATCTTGCAGTCGCATTAGGCAATGCACCTAAATCCAGCGCGGTCATAGCGGCACTTGAGCAGCGCCGCGATCATCCGGACCCTATCGTTCGTGAGCACGTGCAATGGGCGCTGGCACAGCAGGGCGTGCCAGCCTGATCTCAGCGCTGTCCCGGAAGTCCAGCGCACTCGGGTGCATCCTGATCCCCGGCACCATCAATCTCAGCACGTGTCTGGCTAACCGCATCCTGCAACCATGCGGGGATATCGATGATGCGATCCATTTGCGCGCGCGCGCTGGCCGGGCATTGCTTTTCTAAAAGTACCTGCGCGAGGTTGTTTCTGGCTGCGACATCATCTGGCGCGTAGTGCACCGCCTCACTCAGTTGCGTGAGTGCGGCATCGAGATCGCCCTCTGAATATTCGAGATTGGCCATTGCCAGACGAGACAGGGCATCCGCCGGCCATTGTGCTTGCGCGGCCAGATAGGCACGGCGCGCGAGCGCACTATTTCCAATGGATTCGAAAGGTGCTGCAGCGGCGATCCAACTGGCAGGAGTGGCCATGGGCGCAACGTGATCGGCATGCGCTGCAATGAATGCCCAGCGTCCGGCCAAGTCCCAGCTCTTGAGAAAAATCTGCGCTCGAACCTCAAGACGTTCGTCTTCACCAGATCTCAGCACAAATTTATTGCTTTGCGAATCAAAGCCGATCACCACCGCGTAATGCCAGACCGGCAGACTCTCAAGTCCCAGATTCTGCAGAACCAGCACCGGAGAACCCGCATCCAGGGCACTGATGAGCTCTGCCGGATCGGGCTGCAATCGCAGTGGAATCCGCTGGTACTGGCGGGTAGCGGCCAGCATTTCAGCCTGCAGGCTGCCATGTCGCTCCGGCACGTAAACCAGCGGTGTCAGTTCTTCCGGAGTCACCTCAAGGCCGTCTGCTGCCAGCAAAGTCGCGAGCGCGGCGGGACCACAGTGATACTGCGTCTGCGCAAAAAACGGCGTATCTGACAGTTCTACTGCAAAACCTGAGGGCGGCTCGAAAGGCACAGGCCTGAGCAGCGAACAACCAGAACTCAAAACAAAAACGGCGAGCCATAGGGCTCGCCGTTGTCTGAAAATATTCAAGCTTTTGCGGGGGTATCAGAACCGCGTGAAGATGTTGGTGACACCCACCAGTTCCAGAATCAACAGGACCACAAAAACGATTCCGACCACCGCCAGGGCACCGCTGCCCGCCGGCTGGTTTTCAATGTTGTGAGACAGGCGCTGCAGCTCTTCATCACTGAGACTGGCAACACGTTGCGAAGCCAGCTCAGATTCAACGCCCCAGGCTTCCAGCTGACCTCGAACATCATCGCGTGCCATGAAGGCATTCACAGTGCTAATGGATGCTTCGCGACTTTGAGTTGAAGCGGCTCGCTCAGTTCCAATCATGCCGGCTTGGGCAGAAAACCCAGACAGCATGAAGACTGCACACAGCCAGCCCGTCAGAAGGTGTCGAATTGAGTTGCTCATAAGTTCAGCCCCGAAAAATTTTTCTGTTTATTGGCCGAGCAGATGTATATGTGCCCGGGTTGATGCGTCTACCGTACTGTCTTGCGCTGAATCCGGGCTGAGCAGTTTGGCTGCAAGCTGCTTGCCGAGCTCCACACCCCATTGATCAAAGGCATTGATCCCCCACAGCACTGACAGTGCAAACGTGCGGTGCTCGTACAAGGCCATCAACGCTCCCAGCTTACGCGCATCCAGCTGCGGCAACAGCAGCAGATTGCTGGGGCGATTGCCCGGGAACACCCGATGCTCAATGGCCGCTTCCAATGCCTCACCGCTCAGGCCGCGCGAAACGAGTTCCTCGCGGACCTGCCGGGCGCTCTTGCCCTGCATCAACGCACCGGCCTGCGCCAAAGCATTGGCAAGCAACAGGCGATGCTGATCCGCGTAAGGGTGATCTGCCGCCATGGGCAGGATGAAATCAACCGGGTGCACCTCACTGCCCTGGTGCAACATCTGAAAGAAGGCGTGCTGACTATTGGTGCCAACATCGCCCCAGACCGGCGGGCTGGTTGGGCCAGCAGGCGATCCGTCGCGCAGTACGCGTTTGCCGGTCGATTCCATTTCCAGTTGCTGCAGCCAGGAAACGAATCGTTCCATGCGTTGAGCGTAAGGCGCGATCACCTGCGAGGCACAGCCCAGCGCCTGATAGTTCCAGACTGCCAACAGCGCCATCAGGATGGGAAGGTTCGCCGCAGCCGGTGTATTCAAGAAATGCTGATCCATGTCATGCGCGCCTGCCAGCAGTTCGCGAAACATATCAGGGCCCAGACGCAACATCGTCGACAGCCCTACCGCAGACCAGACCGAATAGCGACCGCCGACCCAATCCCAGAATTCGAACATATTGTCGGCGCCGATCCCGAAGGCTTGCACCGCCTCTGCATTGCTTGAGACGGCGACGAAATGCTTCTCCACCGCCTCCTCCCCCAGCGCCTTCACCAACCACGCGCGCGCGTTGGCGGCATTGGCCATCGTCTCCTGCGTGGTAAAGGTCTTTGAGGTAACGACAAACAGCGTGCGCGCTGGATTCAGCGTCTGCAGGATGGAATGAAGCTGCGCGCCATCCACATTGGCAACGAAGTGTGCCGCCGGTCCGGCCGGTGCGATCGCTTCCAGGGATTCACAAATCATCCGCGGCCCCAAATCGGAACCGCCGATGCCAATGTTCACAACGTCGGTGATGCTTTCACCGCCATGGCCTTGCCATTGGCCATCACGAACCCGCGTACAGAAAGCGCTCATCTTCGCGAGCACCGCATGAACCCGCTCGTTGACGGGCTTGCCGGCGGCAGCCATCTGATCACCGTCCGGCGCGCGCAGCGCGACATGCAGCGCCGCGCGATTCTCGGTGTTGTTGATGGCTTCGCCAGCAAACATGCGCCGAGCCCATCCTGCGATATCACGCTCCTCAGCCAGTTCCAGCAACTGAGCGAGACTGCGGTCGTCAATTCTCTGCTTGGAAAAATCCAGGGTCAGTCCGCAGGCGACCCGCGTGAATCGTTGAACGCGTATCGCATCCCCGGCGAACAGATCGTTGAGATGAACATCTCGCAGGCGACCCGCCTGAGCGATTACCGAGGCCCAGCTGCAAGTTGCCCGCAGGCTTTTGGACGGCACGTTTTTCAGATCATTCATGGGCACATCGTGGCTCACTGCAAAGAGCCTGCCATGATAGACCTACGCGCTTGGGCGGCGCCGAGGCGTCGCCCGAAGTCAGGCTGCCTGAACCGGAATGGTGTTGGCGGTGCGCGTCACGTTGTTGACTTCATCAAGATAGACCAGACGCGGCTTGAAGATCTTGGCTTGGCCTTCTTCCATCTCGCTGTAAGCGCAGATGATGACCCGGTCGCCAACTCTGGCCTTATGCGCGGCAGCGCCATTGACAGAGATGATTCCAGATCCCGCTTCAGCGCGAATGGCATAGGTTGTGAAACGCTCACCGTTGGCCACGTCGTAGATCTGAATCTGTTCGTATTCCAGGATTCCCGCCATATCCAGCAGGCGAGAGTCGATGGCGCACGACCCTTCATAATCGATTTCGGCATGGGTAACGCAGGCACGGTGCAATTTGCACTTGAGCATCGTCAGTTGCATGGATAGACCACTTGGCTTGGCGACCCCGGGTGGCCCACTAAGACATGCACCCGGTATCAAGTTGTTGAGCTGCAGACGGGCGGCCCACTAAGACATACGCCCGAGCTTCATGTGCGCACTGCGCGAAGCCGGGGGCGAGTTAAACATACCCGTCGCCACGCGGCAACATCGATGTCATGCAGAAACAGCAATATTGTCGATCAGGCGCGTATCTCCCATGAAAGCTGCAGCAACCACCACCCAATTGCACGCATCTTTCCTGGGCACTCCTAAGTCCGCTGACCGTACCTCGAAGTACTGCGATCTAAAGCCTGCAGCTTCAATGTCTTGTATCGCCTTTTTCTGCAATGCCTGGAAGTCACGCTGACCCTCGCGCAGCGCTGCAGCCACTTCCGTCAGCGCTTTGTGCAGCGCAATTGCAGCAACGCGTTGATCTGCCGAGAGGTACTGATTGCGCGACGAAAGCGCCAGACCGTCGGCTTCCCGCTGCGTCGGGTGACCGACGATTTCAATCGGCAGATGCAAATCGGCAACCATGCGCCGGATAACCTGCAGCTGTTGCCAGTCTTTCTCGCCGAAGACGGCCACGTCCGGCTGCACTTGATGAAACAGGATGCTGACGACCGTCGCGACGCCATCAAAGAAGCCGGGTCGATAGTGCCCCTCAAGAATCTCGCCGAGCCCCGGCACAGTGACCTGGCAGAGCTCTGCGCGCCCACGCGGATACATTTCTGACACGCTCGGGGCAAACAGCAAATCACACCCGGCATCGAGCAATTTGGCGCTGTCTTCGGGCAATGTTCGCGGATAGCGGTCGAGATCTTCACCAGGACCAAACTGCAGCGGATTGACGAATATGCTCGCGACCAACTTGTCAGAAACACGTTGAGCGCGTGCGACCAGCTGCAAATGCCCCTCGTGCAGATTGCCCATGGTCGGCACGAATCCGATGCGCGCACCTTCGCGCTTCCACTGATTCACCTGCGCGCGCAATGCGCTGACCTCATGCACTGTCTTCATTTTGCGAAGCAATGCTCCGGCGCCGGATATGCGGCCGACTTCACCTCTTTGACGTAATTGCCGATCGCCGTTTCGATGTCCGCGCCGTCGACCAGATAGTTTTTGACGAATCGCGGCGTGTGTCCGGTTGTGACCATGGGCGAGATATTCAGAATGTCGTGCATGACCAGAATCTGGCCATCGACACTCGGACCGGCACCGATGCCAATGACGGGAACCGGACTGGCTTCGGTGATTTGCTGCGCCAAATCAGAAGGAACGCATTCGAGCAGCAACATGTCTGCGCCGGCCTCGGCCAGCACATGAGCGTCATGAATCATCTCCTTGGCAGAAGCTTCGTCCCTGCCCTGCACCTTCATGGCCCCCATCTTGTGCACAAACTGAGGCCGCAATCCCAGATGCGCGCACACCGGAACACCGCGAATAGACAGGTACTCCACGATGCTGGCCTGCTCGCGGCCACCTTCGAGCTTGACCATCTTGGCGCCGCCCTCTTGCATCATGCGCTGGCTTGAGTCCAGGGCGCGATCCAAAGTGGCGTAGGACAGGAACGGCAAGTCTGCAATCAGGTAGGCGCGCGACAGATGCGGCGCCACGCACTTCGTGTGGTACACGATATCGTCGACCGTCACCGGCGTCGTTGTGCTCCCGCCATGCAACACCATTCCGAGTGAGTCACCAATCAGGATGACATCAACGCCGACCCGATCCTGGATCAGGGCAAAGCTGGCGTCGTAGCAGGTCAGACAGGCAATCTTCTCGCCGGCTTCACGCATGCTTCGCAATGCGCTGATCTGCACTGGTTTTCTGGGAGTTTCCATATCAGTTCCACTTGATGAATGTTGCGATACCGAATGACCCGGCCTTGATTGGATCGCCGCGTCAGGGCCCGGCACATTGCCACGTCAGGATGAAAAACTAAATCAGATCATTTCTGGACAGGCGAACAACAGCCTGATCTGAATCCAGGGCTGCCAGCAGATCCGCATAATCGGCTTCGCAGTTGAGCAGATCGTACTGAGCGGCATCGACTTCGATCAGGGGCACGCGCGTCTGTTCACGAAACCATCGCGAATACGCCTCACCCAACTGCGCGAGATAACTGGCCTGAATGGGATCTTCGTAAGCGCGCCCCCGTTGCTCGACACGGCTCATGAGCACTTCGACCGGCGCGGTCAGGTGAATCAGTCGATCCGGCTGCGGCATCTCGAACGAAAGGCGCTCGAAAACGCTCACATACAGCGCGAAATCGGCCTGTCCCAGCGTCAGTTCAGCAAACAACCGATCCTTTTCGAACATGAAATCTGCAACACAGGGGCCGGCAAAAAGATCCCGCTGGTGGAGCTGCTCCATCTGCCCGGCTCGCTGCAGAAGAAAGGTCATCTGTGTTGAGAATGCGGCGCCTTCCGGGTCGCGATAAAAGCGCGGCAGAAACGGATTCTCATCGGGCTGCTCCAAAAGCAGAGATGCGCCAAGACTCTTGGCCAGCTTATGCGCCAAGGTTGTCTTGCCCGCCCCAATGACCCCCTCAATGGCGATGTACGAAGGCTTCATTCCTGCAGAAATTCTTCTCGATGCCAGGGCTCAAGCCCTTCCTGACCAATGCGCTGAGCGGCCTGCGCCACTGAGCCTGCATGCGGAATTTCCAGCGTGGGCGCGATCTCGGCCAGCGGTACGAGCACGAAGTTGCGTTGCATCAATCCGGGGTGTGGCAACTTCAGGCCGGTTTCATCCAGTTCCAGACCTTCAACATGCAGCAGATCCAGATCCAGCAGACGCGGGCCCCAACGCTCTACGCCGCGTTCACGGCCTAGCGCGCGCTCAATCCCGATCAAGGCTTCCAGGAGCTGGCGGGCCGGCAATTCGGTCTCCAGCGTGCAGGCCGCATTGCAGTAGTCAGGCTGATTGGCTGGTCCCATGGGCGCGCTGCGATAGAACCGCGATATAGCCGTGATGCGGCTGCGCTCAATCTGTTCAATGTTCTGCAAGGCCTTGCGCAGCTGCTGCTCCGGCCCGCCCAGGTTGGACCCCAGTCCGATATAGGCGCGCATCACGATGCCACTTCCGTGTCGAATTGAATCACGCGAATAACTCCCGCCCATCTTCAATGTCGCTGCGCATTGCACGCATCATCCGACGCGTTGCCCAGTCAGGCTGGCGTCGACTTGCTGCCAGTCCCGCGACTGCGCCCGCCACGACGGCCACGTCGACGGCGAGGTTTCTTCGCAGGATCGAATTCAGAAGCGTCATCGCTGGCAACTTGCTGCTCACTGCCATCGGCTGACGGCGTCAGGTATTCGTCCGATTTCTGAGCCTGCGTCCACCAATTGGCGAGTTCCTGAAGTTCCGCATCTCCAGAAGCCGCGCGCAAAAGCAGAAAATCGTAAGCAGCGCGAAACCGCGGGTGCGCCAAGGTACGGCGCGCTCGCGCACTGGTGCGCAGCTTCAGACGGGATTGCATGACCCAGATTTCGCGCATCGGCAAAGAAAAGCGCTTGGGTATTGCGACCCGCCGAATCGCACGGCCAATCACTTCTTCCGCCGCCTGCGCCAATGCAATGTGTTCGGCATGGCCCTGCTTCTGCATCAGCGCCCGCGTGCGTGCTTCAACTGGGGGCCACAACAAGGCCGCGTACATGAAAGCCGGGCTGACCGGCATCTCCTTTGCAATCCGGTTGGCAGAGTTCTTGAGTGCACGCGTGACAAAATCCAGCGCTGCCTGATTCGACAATTCCGCTTCAGTTGCTGGAAAGAGCTGGCCAAAGAGCCCGTACACACGCAGGCCGTAGAGGTTGTCCGCGCCTTGTTGGCACAACAGCACCTTGATGACTTCATCAAACAATCGCGCCGCCGGGATTTCCGTCAGCAGCGGCGCCAAACGGCTGATGGGTTCTGCCGCTGCCGGATCGAGGCGGAATTTCATCTTGTTGGCGATGCGAATCGCGCGGAGCATGCGAACCGGATCTTCGCGGTAGCGCAACTCCGGATCACCAATCAAACGCAGGGTGCCGCTCTTGAGATCTTCCAAGCCACCGCAGTAATCGACAATCGAGAAGTCACGAATGTCGTAATAGAGGGCGTTGATGCTGAAGTCGCGCCGGAAGGCGTCTTCTTCGAGTGTTCCATAATCGTTATCGCGCAGGACACGACCCGTTTCGTCCCGCTCATGCGAGTCCGTAATGGCGCCACGAAAGGTCGTGACCTCAAGAATTTCAGAGCCAAAACGAACATGGCAAATAACGAATCGCCGTCCGATCAGCCGACACGAGCGAAAGAGCTTCTTGACCTCTTCAGGATGCGCGCTGGTTGCAATATCGAAATCTTTCGGCGTAATGCCAGCAAGCAGATCGCGAACACCTCCGCCCACCAGATAAGCCTCGTGACCGGCGTCCTTGAGGGTATAGAGCGTCTTGAGCGCCCCGGGCGAGATCAGTGAGCGCGAGATCGGGTGCTCGGCGCGGGGAATGCGTCGCGGTTCAGTAATGACTTCAATCCTGTATAGAAAGTGTAAATGGGCAGGGTCTGCTCAGACAAGGCGTGAACCCGGCGACACAACTGCAGCAATAACGGTCGCTGCGGGCTGAAAGTTTACGGCATGCGCCGAAAAGCCTGATCTGCGTCCGAAAGACAGAGCCTCGCGCCCCATCATCAGCCGAAGACTTGCCTGCCGCAGCGGGCTGGCGCTCCTACCGGGATTCGAACCCGGGTTTATGCCTTGAGAGGGCACCGTCCTAGGCCTCTAGACGATAGGAGCATGGCAGCGGGCGCGCATTATAAGGCCACAGGATCGCAATTGCCTCCTCAAATGCAAATGCATTGGCCGGGGTCAGACAGTCTCCCTGGCAAGCAATCCGTCAGCGCCTGCATTGAGCCAACCCTTATGTCTGCGAATGATCCAGATCACTGCGAATGATTGGTCTTTGGCCACGGGCTGCGGTTTAATGTCCTAGGGATAGTGTCCCGATACATTGCGGGACAACACAAAAACGATAAATAGAGGAGTTGCGCAGTATGAAAAAGTCATACCTGAGCAGATGGATTCGACCTTGCAGCGCGGCGGCCATGCTTCTGGCCACGTCTGGCGCTGTCCAGGCGGCAGGCGGCTATTTCATTCTGGGTTATGGCCCCCTGGCGCATCAATCCGCCGGCACCGCAACTGCCACTGGCCTGGACGCATTTTCCGGGGCAACCAATCCTGGCAAATTATCGGCGGTGGGCGATCGTCACGATCTGGGGCTGGTGGTGTTCTCCCCTTACCGCCGCGTTCAACGTGAGGGCTCGGGAACGGACTACGATTTTGATTCAGTCAGCGCCAACTCGGCATTTTTTCTGCCCGAAGCGGGCATCGCCAGACGCATCAACGAAGAATTTTCCTGGGGCTTGTCCCTGTACGGAAATGGCGGCCTGAATACCAGCTACGAGGACACCAATGGCGTCGCCGGTAGCAACTTCAACCCAGGACGTTGCGGCAATCAGGAATCCAACTTCCTGTTCGGCTGCGGCAACGTCGGCATCGACATCAGCCAGGTCATCATTGCACCAACACTGAGCTGGCAATTCTCCCCACGTCACAGCTTTGGCGTTGCGCCGCTGCTGGGCTATCAACAGTTCAAGGCCTACGGATTGCAGGCATTCGAAGGGGTTTCCCAAGATGCCAATGCGGTCAGCAACCGGGGCTACGATCGTGCGTTCGGAGCCGGTGTGCGGGTCGGTTGGTATGCGCAAATGAACCCCTGGCTAAGCCTGGGCGCCAGCTATTCCTCACGGGTCTTCTTTGAGCGGCTGGAAAAGTATCGCGGCCTTCTGGCCGGCGATGGCCGGTTCGATATTCCCGCCAATTTCAGCGTGGGCCTTTCAGTCAAGCCGCTAGAGAAATGGGAAGTTGCCGTAGATGTGCAGCACATCGAATTCGGCAAAATCAGAGCCTTGGGCAATGGTGGCCTCAACTCCCTGCAAGACCCTGCCAACAGCCCGCTGGGCGGCCGCAACGGCAGCGGATTCAACTGGCGCGACCAGACCAATTACCGTATTGCGCTCATTCATCAGGCCACACCGCAGATCACGCTGCGCGCCGGCTTTGCATACGGACGCCAACCCCAACGTGACAGAACGGCCAACTCGGTCACCTTCAATATGCTGGCACCCAATCCGACACGCAACGCCACTGTTGGCATGACCTACAAATGGAATGGCGGCAACGACTTCCACTTTGCATACGGGCGGTATATCGAAGCTGATTACTCCGGTCCCTCGGCCAGTGCTGGTCTTGGCGTAGGCGGGATTGAAACCATCACACCGCACGTCGACAGCTTCTGGCTGGGCTGGAGCAAGCGAATCTAGTCGCGAGCGACAGTAAATATCTAGCGCGCTGGAGGAGTCTCGTCTCTGGCGTGAGGAAACAGCCGGTCCCAAGCAGATACCACGGCGGCGCGTTCTGATTCGAACTGCGTCGCCGGTGCAATCAGATCGGCCCTCTGCAGTGCGCAGGCATTGGCGAACACACGAAAGCTGCGGTAATGCGCAATCAGTCCCTCTTTGTCCTCCAGGCTCAAGGAACCGACGTCCATCAGGGCATCAAGCTGACGCCAGTTGTCTGACCAACGCACCAGCTCCGGGTGCGCTGCAGCGTCGCGCAAGACCAGAAATTGGGTGATGAATTCGCAGTCGATGATGCCGCCCCTGCCCTGCTTGACGTCCCACATATCCGTTCGGCGCTTCTCGGAATGACGCCGCATCTTCTCGCGCATTTCGACGATCTTTGTGGAAAGCTCATCGGCATCCCGCTTCCGGCAAATGATTTCTTCACGCAGGGCATCAAACTTTTGCCGCAGGCGTTCCGGCCCGGCAACAAAGCGTGCACGCGTGAGTGCCTGATGCTCCCAGGTCCAGGCCTTTTCCCGCTGATAGCGCGCATAGGCATCAAAACTCACGGCGACGGCACCTGACTGCCCATTTGGCCGGAGTTCCAGATCAATTTCATACGCCCGGCCCGCGGGCGTCAGCGTTGACAAACGATGGACAATTCTCTGCACGACCCGGGTGAACCAGGCGGGTGCGGGCAAGTTGCGCGCACCGCCTTGACTGTCTGCATCATCGGAAATGTTGTCGTAGATGAAGACAAGGTCCAGATCTGATCCGTAACCCAGCTCGATGCCGCCAAATTTTCCGTAGCCGATCGCCGCCAGCTCCGCGACCGAGCCGTCTTCGCAATAGACCTCACCGGTACCGGCCTCCACCTCAGCTCTTGCGCGCCGCATGGCATGACTCAGACAGGCTTCGGCCAGCCAGGTGAGGTGATCACTGACCTGGACCACCTTGAGACTCCCCGCAATCTCCGCAGCCGCGATCCGCACGGTGATTTCGTTGCGGTAGCGCCGCAACACGTCCATCCCGGTTTCAACATCCTCTGAGGGCACCTGCTCAAGCAGCTTGCTGAGCTCCTCAAACATCTCCTCACGACCCGGCGGCGAATACAGACTGCGCGGGTCCAGTAGCGCATCCAGAACCGCGGGCGAGGCGGCAATTTGTTCCGTCACCCACACGCTGGCCCCGCACAGCCGGATCAGGTGTGAACGCACGACCGGCGATTCATCCAGTAGCGTCAGATACGTTGAACGCCCGGATATGGCATCAATCACTCGCAGGACGCGTTCGGCGGTCTGCACGGGCGCGTCGGCCTCCAGACACTCGTTCAGAAGCAGCCCAAGCATGTGCCGCAAATGCAGCAGGGAGGGTTCCGAGAGGCCCTGTACCAGATGGCTCTTGGCCAGATCGATCAGATGCTGCGCCATCAGATCATGACCGGATTCAAATCCGTAATCGGCCAGTGCTGCCATGACCGTTTCACGATCAGGTTTCAAGGCAAAGGCAAGATTGACGGCTCCGGCACAGGCACCTTCGGCGGCGGCGTCTTCAGGCTCGGCGAATACGCGTTGAAACTCCTGGTTGACGTATCGCGTTACCGATTCATAGCGCGCCAGCAGTTCTTCCCAGGTCTGGATATCCAGCCCGATGCACAGCGCCTCTCGAGCCGCCTCACCCCGGGGCAGGCGATGCGTTTGCTGGTCGTCATACATCTGGATGGCATTCTCGAGCTCTCGCAAGAAGACATAGCACTCATCTAGCTTCTGCGCCGTTTCGATCGGCAGCAATTCACACTGGCCAAGGTAGGCCAAGGTAGGGCGCAGTGAAGCGTTGCGCAGCTTCTGGTCGAGACCTCCACGCACCAGCTGGAATGACTGCACTATAAATTCAAGTTCGCGAATACCGCCTGGCCCGAGCTTGACGTCATCCATGACTTTTCGCGCAACCACGTCGTCGTGAATGCGCTGCTTGAGTTCGCGCAGGCTGCCGATCGCGTTGTAATCCAGATATCGACGATAGATGAAGGGTTGAATCCGGCCTAGAAACGCGTAGCCCGCATCAATATCGCCGGCAATGGGACGCGCCTTGATCATGGCGTAGCGCTCCCATTCGCGACCATGATTCTCGTAATAGTCTTCGGCCGCATCTGTGCTGATGGAAACCGGCCCGGCCGAGCCGAATGGCCGAAGCATGGTGTCGACCCGAAACACAAAACCGTCCGGCGTGCGCTCTGACAGCAGACGCCCCACCGCTTGCGCGAGCTTGATGAAGAATCGCTGATTATCCAGAGCAGACTCGCCATCGGTCATGCCGTCAGCGGTATGCAGGAATATCAGGTCAATGTCGGACGAAAAATTGAGCTCCCGACCACCCAGCTTCCCCATTGCCAGAATGACCGGCCGGGCATTGCTCCCATCGGAAGATTTCGGCTGGCCATGGGCGTCGAGCAGGTGCGCGTAAGCGTGCTCACACGCCGCTACACAACAGACTTCGGCGAGAGAAGAGAGTTGGGCCAGCGTTTCGTCCAGCGCCACTCTCATGCCCAGCGCCTGGAAGACGATGCGACGCATCTGCTCGGCGCGGAACTGGCGGAGGCGCTGCATCAGTTCCGAATCTGACAGTCCAGAGATGTCGAAATCCAGCCGTATGGAGGGCCCCAGTGACCGCTCTGGCTGCTCGGGAACATCGATTGCGAAAAATTGACTTGCGCGGCTCACACGCTTCAGATCGTCGCTCCCAGCACTCATGCCAACCTCTCGTCCATTCTTGATCGTTTTGTCTCGCCCATGACGAGCATGATCTGGCCGATATGCGCTGCTGTAAACGTCTGCCAGAAGCAGGACCGCATCGCACCGTCTCACTAATCAGTGCCCGCCCAGTAAACTTTGCCAGATGACAAGCTTCGACAACGCCCCGAAAGCACACCCAAAAGCCGTTCCGGCAGATCCGCAGACGCGGCACTGCGCCGCCATGGCACGCTGATGCTGACAAGCTCACGACATCTGGTGCTGATCCTGGGCGGTCATCGTTCCGGCACTTCTGCGCTGTCCAGAGTCGTTAATCTGCTCGGCGCTCAGAGTCCCAATACCCTGATGCCGCCGCAAGCAGATAACCCGAAGGGATTCTGGGAGTCGCTGCCCATCACCCGATTCAACGAGCGCGTTCTGCTGCAGGCCGATCGCAGCTGGGACGATCCGCGTCCAATCGAACCAGAGTGGTTCTCAAGTACACAATGCAAGGCACTTGCGGCAGAGGCGGCGTCCTTACTCGCTCGCGAATTCGCAGACGCGAACCTGATGGTCCTCAAGGACCCGCGCATCTCGCGGCTGATGCCTGTGTGGCGCGATGCCTGCGCGCTGGAGAATCTGTCAGTTTCGGCGCTGATCGGATATCGACAACCTGAAGAAATGGTTCGATCTCTTTGTGCTCGCAATGCAATGAGCGAAACCTTGGGACATCAGCTGTGGGTCCGTTATCTGCTGGACGCCCTTGATGGCAGTGAGGGCTTGCCATGCGCTGCGATCGAATTCGGTGATTTGATGGCGCGATGGCAGCCCACCATTGAAAACGCATTCAGCGCCCTCGGCGGTCCACTGCCCGCGCTGCTCGAAAGTGCCGATGAAATCCAGGCACGCGAAGTCGAGCAGTTTCTCGACGCCCGCCTGAAACACCATCAGGCCCCTCAGATACTTTCGGCGCCTCAGGGTCATTCTTCTCCCGCAGCCGCATCTGCCCGCCTGCACAGCCTGCTCAAGCAAGCGCCGCTCAGTGCGGTGAGCGATACCTTTCGCAAAGATTGCAGGAACGCAGGCATTGATCTGGACAGCATCCTTGTTGCCGGCTTTCAAACCGCGCCTTCCCGCCGGCACGAGAACTACGGCAATATCGTCTCCCTGCGGCAGTCGCAGAGCGCCCCGACGGGCTCGTCTGCAACTCCCCCTTTCATTTTCCCTGCCCAGGCAAGGCGTACCGCCAATGGTCAGCGCGCAGTCCTGGTTCATTGCCGACTACACCAGGCAGCAGATGTAGCCGTCGACGCTCATTTGCGCCAAATTTTTGGCCGTGCCTGGCAGGAGCATGAGGGACAAGCGGACGGATGGCGTAGCCCGCAAATGTTGAAATGGCTCAGGATGAATCCGCAGGTACAGGCTGTTTCGTCCGACACCATGCGTCTCAGTGCATCGGCGAGCGACCATCTGGATGTTTTTGCCATCGTGTTTCTGCAGAACCCGGTACGCCGGGCTGCAATGCTCTACCAGTATGAGCGGAGCCTCGCTGTCGATACCGAAGGGCACCGCAATGCTACCCGCATGAATTTCTCCGACTATGTTCAATGGCGTCTGGATCGCACCGGAGACCGCAGCCTGCGCAACTATCAAACCCTGCGACTCGCGCAGATATTTGATGACCCGGACAATCTAACATTGGGCAAAGGCGAATTCGCGGCAGCCGAACAGACGCTGTTTCAGATGGGCTTTGTCGGTGATGCTGACAATTTGCCACAAGAACTGGAACGGCTTCGCAACGTACTCTGCGTTCCTGTGCGGTCATGGAGAATGCACATTCCAGAGAGGCCGAAAGCAGGGTCGCATGATGATGCAGAAGGTGGCGAAATGTCGCTGGATCCTGCCGTGCGGCGGAGACTCGTCAAAGCCAACGCAATGGACCTGCAACTGCATGATGATGTTCTAGACGCGAGATTTTCTGCGCCATTGCCTTCTGAACAGCAGCTCGCGTTACGATGATCAGCAGCCGCATTTTCCCGCCACCTCGTATTGAACAATGGATCACGCTGAATGGATGAAAATGATCAGATCTTGATCGATCAATGGCTCGGCATGCTTCGAACGCGAGGAGCAGTTGAAATGGTATTTGATGTCGGCGCCAATCGCGGCCAGTTCATGAAGGGCTTTCGAAAACTTGCACCTCAGGCCGACATTTACTCATTTGAACCTGCGGAGGAGCCCTTTCGCGATCTTCAGCGATCTGCGATGGACGATGAACGCTGGATGACGCTCAACTGCGCGCTCGGAACTGAAAATACAGCGGCGCAGTTGCATCGGAATTCCGACGATGTCACCAGTTCCATGTTAAGAAATTCCGAACGCATCTTCGATTTCGCCCCTGAATCCATGTGCACGCCCATGGGCGAACAGCTGATCCAGGTTTGTCGGCTGGATACTTTCTGTACCGACAATCAGATCGACAGAATCGATATTCTCAAAATTGATTCGCAGGGCTTTGAGCGTCAGATTCTGCAGGGTTGCGGCCGCTTTCTCAGGCCCGCAAAGATTAGAGGGCTGTTTATTGAGGTACTGTTTGTTGATCTCTACCAGGGACAGGCTTGGTGCGGCAGCATTCTCGAGATGCTGCGTACTCATGGATACGGCCTGTTCGGATTTGTGGACGTTGCCAAAGACCCGCGCCAAGGCTGGAAGTGGGCTGACGCACTGTTTCTGCCGGAGGCTTACCGATGAGCGCCAAAGCTCCTGGCAATGATTTTCCCGGACGCCACCGGGAGATTATTTCGGACCCACTGAACCTGCTGATCCGTCGCAAGCCCGAAGCCGGGTTCACTTCGGGCGATCGGGTCACCCTCCACAACGGCATATCAGTAGCGTATACAGGCTCGAATGCCTACTACGGAGATTTTTCGTCGATCCTCGTGCTCAATCGCGGTGTTCATGAACCGCTGGAGGAATTTGTATTCCAGGAGGTCGTGGCGACCCTGGGGCCGGAACCCCGCATGCTGGAGCTCGGGGCCTACTGGGGCCACTACTCCATGTGGCTCAAGCTGCAGCGACCTCGGGCAGAGGTGATGCTGGTTGAGCCCGAGCCCGCCAATCTGGAAGTCGGCAAGGAAAATTTCCGTCACAACGGCTTTCAGGGCACCTTCACTCAAGGGTTTGTCGGGACGGGGCATTTTGAGGTTGACCCTCAAATGGATCAGATTCAGTGGCCCTACCTGGACATCCTTCACGCCGATATTCAGGGCTATGAAATGGAGATGCTGGCATCTGCCCAGCGAGCCATCGGAGAACGCAGGATCGCCCGGATCTTTGTATCTACACATTCTCAGGAGCTGCACCGAGACTGCATCGACTTCCTCGCCAAAAGAGATTACAGAATTGAGGTCGAGGCAGATTTTGATACCGGGACGACATCTTTCGACGGCTTCATCTTCGCCTCAAGCCCGGCTATTGCACCGGTTCTGGAAGGCCTAAAGCCCATGCCCCGGGTGCAAATCAATCAGGCGAGCCCTGCACTACTTCTGGAGTATTTGGCGCAGGTTCGCAAGATCCAGCGTCAATGGCGAAGCAAGCCGCTCACAACGTCGTGAGCGGCTGTAAGGACCGGTGAACGTGACTGATCAGCTGCGAATATCAGAGATATTTTCGCGGAACCAGGCGTAGGTCTGGGTCAGGCCTTCTTCCAGGCTGATTTGAGCTTTCCATCCCAGTGATGCGAGCCGGGAAACATCCATCAACTTGCGCATGGTGCCATCCGGTTTACTGGCATCAAACCCGAGCTTGCCCTTGAAACCCGTGACACGGGCCATGGTCTCTGCCAGTTCACGAATGGTGCAGTCGATTCCGGTGCCGACATTGATATGCGACAGCATGCTTTGCGTATTGGCCTTGTAGCTCTGCTCATCCAGTTCCATGACGTGCACGCTCGCCGCTGCCATGTCATCGACATGCAGAAACTCTCGCATCGGCTTGCCGCTACCCCAGATCACCACTTTTTCAGCCTGCTCCTGGACTGCCTGATGAAACCGGCGCATCAAGGCGGGGATGACATGAGAGTTCTCGGGATGAAAATTATCATTGGTGCCGTACAGATTGGTGGGCATCACGCTGCGATAGTCCCGGCCATACTGGCGGTTGAAGCTCTCGCACAATTTAATGCCAGCGATCTTGGCGATGGCATACGGCTCATTGGTGGGCTCCAATGTTCCTGTCAGCAGAGCATCTTCTCGCATGGGCTGCTCCGCATCGCGAGGATAGATGCAGGAGGAGCCGAGAAACAGCAGCCTTTGCACATCGTGCTGATGCGCTGCGCCAATGACATTGGCTTCAATCAGCAGATTCTCGTAAATGAACTCTGCGGGATAGGTGTTGTTGGCATGAATGCCGCCCACCTTAGCCGAAGCTAGGACCACGTGATCAATCCTGTTCGCTTTGAAAAAATCGAAAACGGCCGCCTGATCTGTCAGGTCCAGTTCTGCGCGTGTTGCCGTGAGAATGTGCTTGTAGCCCAGACTGCTCAAGCGCCTGACGATGGCGCTTCCCACCATGCCGCGATGACCGGCAACAAAAACGACCTGATCGCGATTGTTGCTCACGAGTTGTGTTCCCGAGACACGGAGACATCATGGCCATGCGCCCTAAGCAGCGCGTGTCGCTGCGCAGTCTTCAAATCCTCCGAAACCATTTCGGCGCACATTTCCTGCACGGTGATGACCGGCTCCCAACCCAATTTCTTCTTGGCCTTGGCAGGGTCACCCAGCAGGGTCTCAACTTCAGCCGGCCGGAAATAGCGTGGATCCACCCCGACGATTACATCGCCAGCCTTGATCGCGGGCGCTTTGTCACCCTCGACCGACTCTACAATCCCGCGTTCCTGCACACCTGTGCCCTCAAAGCGCAGGGTGATACCCAGTTCTGCCGCCGACCACTGGACAAACTGTCGCACGCTGAACTGGACACCGGTGGCGATGACGAAGTCTTCGGCCTGCTCCTGTTGCAGCATCATCCACTGCATGCGTACGTAATCCTTGGCATGCCCCCAATCACGCAGCGCATCCAGATTGCCTAGGTACAGATTCTTTTCCAAGCCCTGCGCAATATTGGCCAGGCCCCGGGTGATCTTCCGGGTCACGAAGGTTTCACCACGGCGCGGCGATTCGTGATTGAACAGAATGCCGTTGCACGCGTACATGCCATAGGCCTCGCGGTAGTTCACCGTAATCCAGTAGGCATACATCTTCGCGACAGCGTAAGGGCTGCGCGGATAGAAAGGGGTGGTCTCGGTCTGTGGCGTTTCCTGCACCAGACCATAAAGCTCGGAGGTGCTGGCCTGATAGAAACGCGTCTTGTTCTCCATACCCAGAAAGCGTATGGCCTCAAGCAACCGCAGCGTACCCATGGCATCAACATCAGCGGTGTACTCGGGCGACTCGAAACTCACCGCAACATGGCTCTGCGCGCCCAGGTTGTAAACCTCATCTGGCTGAACCTGCTGCAGGATTCGCGTCAGGTTGGAGGAGTCGGTCAGATCACCATAATGCAGGATAAAGCTCTGATTCTGCGTGTGAGGGTCTTCGTAGATGTGGTCCACACGCTGGGTGTTGAACAATGAGGCGCGACGTTTAATGCCGTGCACCTCATACCCTTTTTCGAGAAGGAATTCTGCGAGATAAGAGCCATCTTGTCCGGTCACGCCGGTGATCAATGCTTTTGGCATCTGAATTATTTAACCTTTCTGAAACATGTTGTAGACATTGGCGACACTCGCCAAAACGCGCGAGTATAAATGAGATGTGCTGCGTGAGAGATGGAAAAGCTCAAGTGTCGTCCGGGCTCGAACGGAATGGGCGATGTGCAGTCAGACGCGGCGCGTTTCCTCCAGGGCTTCTTCATCGCAAACCAGATGCGGCGCCGCCCTCGCGAAATACCCTGCGTCGGCTGACTCGATCAGATCAGGCTCGTCAATGAAATTGCGCAGAAAAGTTCGCATGACATGATCGACGCCCTTTGCGTTCACGTTGCGAAAATCAGCATCGTAATAGGCAGATTCAGTGAAATTTCCAGTAATGATCTCGTAGGAAGGAAAGTACTCCACCCAATCTCGCGACCGACAGACGGCCTCCGCCGCCACCCGTAATACAGACTTACTGTAGGTGTTGGACACTAATACGTGACGATCTTCAAACGTTGCAATCAATGGAACGGGAGATACGGTAAGAACCACTTTTATTGAAGGCCTGATCTCTTTGAGTCTGTCCAGAAGTCTGTGCAGATCGTCAGTCACCTCGGGTGCATCGAGATTCACAAATTCGTGACGGCTTGCGTCAAAAGTGCCGCCGACGACCCCCGGAGCAATCGGAAATATCTTTCCGTCATGCCGCGATCGCCAGCACTCCGTGAGCCCGAGAGTGAATACCAGAACGTCGCATTCTCGAAAGAGTCGGCGCACGTGAATACGGTGACGGACACGCTCTTCACGCACTTCAGACTTTGATGCAAATCCACCCGGCTGGATCTGGGGTCGCAATGCATCGACATAGCGCCCGTCGGAGGTTTCCCAGATGCCCTCCTTCGGGCCTGCTGCATCAAAGCATTCCTCAACCAGTTGCAACAACTGTCGGACGGTATAGATATTTCCGTACCGTGCGGAAAACACTCCGTATCCGAGGTTTTCTCGATCCGACTCAGCGATGCCTGCCCCATCTTCGGCAACAAAGTAATTGAAACCAAATGCTTTCAGTCGGCTGGAAATATGCTGTGCAAAGCAGCTTCCAGCAGTCGCAATACGATCCCCTCTGCTTATTTTGAAGCGGGGAGGATTGACGGGATCAATTCGAAAACGCTCGACAGAGGAAACGCCACGCCGCCAGAACTGACGGTCAGGAAGATCAGCGTAAGGATGGGTCTTCAAATGATTGCCCTCAACCGACTCCGCACATTGCTTACGACATCGGAGTAGTACTCGAACGAGGGTTCGACGCCCTCGGCGTTCTCGTAAATTTCGAACGATCTCTCGATGTACGGTTCGAGTTCAATCAATCTGTAGCGCCCTCCCCTCTTGAACAGAAGCGAACCCTGGACCCCAAGCACGGACGCAATCTCCGGGTAGACCGGAAATACAGCCCCATTGACCAAATTATCGTGTGGCACGATCCCGCACTCAGTGATTGGAAGATCAAATTTCCGAAGCAGCACACGTGCCAAACCCATAAGCACAGCTATCTTGGGGTGGTTGGCCGTGTGCATAAAAGGACCGCGGCGGCTCCACTGAACAAACTCTTCCCGGATATCCAGTCCGTGCTCATCAAATTCCTTGAATATTTCGTCCCGAGCGACGGCCCAACAATCGAGATAACCCAATTCCCGATAGATGCTTTCGCAAAAAAGTTCTGCGGCAGCACGGCGATCCAACCCGGCTCTGTATGCGGCATAGACGATGGCAGAATGCCAGCCGATCTGCGTGTTTTCTGCTAGCGGCCCTTCCAGAGCAAGCAAGCAGGAATCCGGGTGATAGCCAGAAAACCAAATTTCAGGGCATCGGACAAAGTTCGGCAAGTCTGAAACCGCGGCAGAGACTGATCTACACAATTCGGTCGGTGCGGTCAGCATACTGGACCCGACGATAACCCTGTCGTACGTCCTAAGCTTACCGCTGATGGCTTCAAGTTCCTCCTGAGCTCGCAGGACGTTCACAGTGGTCACCACCAGCTCAGGACACAGCAACTCTAGGCAATTGGACAGACCAAACCCCTGGCAATTGAACAGAACCAACCATCGCGGACGCCGTCGCGGAGCGCGCTTCTGTTCTGCTTTCCCAACAGTTCCGGCAAAGCGTGCGGGTGCTTGCATATCAGGCTCAATCATGAGGAAAAGGTAAAAATTACCGGCTAAATGGTAACGCTTCCAAACTGCCAAGCCGTGAAGAATGCCCAAATAACCGTTGGGTCTGTCCCGCCGAACTAGAGTATGACCACAAAGATGGCACGCAAATCGCGAGCAGCGCACCAGCAATTGAGTCGTGTTCAGTTATCATTGCGCGCCCTTCAAACAATTGAACGTTCAAATTCTAAGGAGCCGTCACATCGTGGATATCCCAGGCGAGAGCTGGTATTACAAAATTGAAGTAGAGCCGGAAGTATTCACTCCCGGCAGGCCTATCGGGACTCTGCCGATCGTCAGGTCCATCCTGCAGAATATTTCGCTTAAAGGACAGCGTGTATTGGACATTGGAGCGCAGGAATTTGTTGCTCCCATCCTGATTGAGCGCCAGTCTCCCAGCGAGATCGTGGCCTACGACAGGCTGTCACTGACTGACCAGTTCGAGTTCCTGAAGAACATTTATGGCATGCCGACGACGACTTACGTCCACGGCATTCCTCTGCTTGAGCTGCGTAATGAGCTCAGCAAGAAGAACATTGATCCGGTTTTTGACTTCGTCAATTTCACCGGCGTGCTCTATCACATGCTTGACCCCCTGGCCGGAATGGCACTGGCGCGCTCCTTCCTGCGCACCGGCGGCATCATGTTCCTGGAAACCTCGGTTTCTACCCGCGACGACTACGTGGCGGAGTGCAATCACAACGCACAACTTTATCCGGGTTCCAACTATTTCCAGATTTCACCCAAAGCTCTGGATTACTGGTGCCGCATGCTTCGCATGGAAGTGCTTGACGCAGTCTGGTACGGCTCCGAAGGCATCCGTCGCATTTTCATGGTGCTTCGCGCCTGCGATGGGGTCGTTGCGGAGCGACAGGACAAATGGATTCGAAAGAGCTTCCTCGTTGAAGACTTCCGCCCATATGGGATCGACTACGACAAACTCGCCCAGGGCGATAAAGCCGATGTGCCATTCGAGGCACTCAGTGGCTATGAGCCGCTGGTGCGCGTGCCTGCTTCACCCAACTACGTGGATGTTGACGCGACTGTCCGTGCACGTGGCCAGGCTCGCCGTGATGCCGAGCGAGCGATTCTCAGACTTAGCGACAAGAACTGAGAATGAAGTGATAAAAAGGGGACTCCCTTTCGAGGGAGTCCCCTTTTTCATGCTTGGCAAGCGACGACTGTTAGTCGTCGCTTCTGCGACTGGCCTTAAATACTGCTACTTGCCAGCCTTCTTGGCTGCGGCTTCAGCAGCGCGCTCCTTCTTGCGCTCCTCAACTCTCGCGGCCCGATTTGCCGCGCGCCGCTCTTCAACACGTTCCTGCTTGCGCTTTTCCTTCTCTGCATCAAGGTTGGTCATCGCTACTTCCTGAAATATCTGAGTGGGGTGTCGACACGCTCGTTTTAACCGCGCCGGGATTCAAATGCTAAGCGAACAACGCCGCCATTAGCAAAGACATCTAGCCCTGCAACTTTCCCGCCATGTCCAGATCAGTGCGCCGCCGGACCTCAAACCTCAATATCCATCAGCCTGCCCGTGGTCCTTTCAGGCCTAGGTTTTCGACTCGCGAGTCGCACCCCTTACTCAGCGATGGTTCATGGCTTGGGAACTGTCAGTGGCTATTGAGAAAATTCAAAGGCCTGCGCCCTGGGCGTGATTTGCAGCCTCCTCCATGGCCCGTTCATTTTTGCGAGGCATAATCCGCCTGACCGCACCAACAAATTGACCGAGCGATAGAAATGACCCATTTGAAACTCGAACGCCGAACACAGTGGAAGTTGCTTATTGCGGTCATAGCGACCGCGATTCTACTGTCAGGCTTCACACTTCTCACTTCCAAGGCCAGTGCCTCGGAAAGCCCGGCGTTTTCATGGGACCGTGTTCCTTCGGCCGCTGTCATTACCCTGTTGCGGCCGATGAATGACAGCGAGATTCAGTTCATTGCCAAGAATTTCTCCTGGGTGGGACTCAAGATGCTGCCCTCACCAGGCAAGAAGGCTGAAGATTCGATGCGCGACGCCGTCACTGCGTTGAAGAAGGCCAACCCGAATATCAAGGTGCTGTTCTACTGGAACACACTGGTGTACACACCGCGATATCGGACCAATGTTCCTTTCCAGCTCAGTCAGTGTCGCGACGAATCCAAAGCGGCTGACACCGGAGCAACGCCCTGCGTCAGAGACCGACGAAAGCGTATTCACTACGACCGATCATCTTCCGACTTCAGGAAATGGTGGGCCGAATCAGCTGCTGAAGCGGTCAAAATCAGTGGCAGCGACGGCGTGATGGCTGACGCGACCGGCAAACGTTACGACGAAAATGTTCCGGATATGCTGAATCGTCTGCAGACACTACTCAAGCCCATGGGCCGCGATTTTATTATTTTCAACGGCGGCAGCGCTGGCTATCCAACCTTGAAAAAGTACAGCGCGCTGGATACCACCGATGGCTTTATTTTCGAGCGCTTCGATCAGTTCGAGGTTGTGGGGGCTGACAATCTCAAGGCTGACATGATGGCAGTCGATGCTGCAGGAAAACGCGGCGAAACCGTCTTGTTCAAGACCTGGCCTGGTTTCGAAATTCTTGATTCAGACTATCTTGGCGACAAGAGAAACCGCTCTCCAGAATCCCTGCAGAAATATCGCGATACATCAGATAAAGCGCGAAATGCGATTACCTTTCCACTTGCATGCTTTCTGGTTGTCGCGCATCCCGGGACTTATTTCGGTTACTCGTGGAGCTACCGCGAACCCGGCGGTGGGACACTCCTCTACAAAGACGCCGGAAAAACTGTCGATTCAGAATGGTACCCGGAACTCCAGCGTCGCCTTGGTGCACCCAAGGCCGACGCGAAAATCGACGGCTACGTATTCACCCGCAGTTTTGAATACGCTGATGTTCGTGTTGATCTTGAGGCACACGAAGCCACAATCGACTGGCGCTGATGGTCTCCAGTCGGGCCCTCAGTTGTAGTTGAAGCGCTTCAGGATATCCGCAAGCTCATCATCCAGCCTGGCAATGGTCTCGGCCTTGAGTTTCTTTTTGTGATCACCGGGCGCAGCCTGGCGAACATGTGCGTGCACATCCTCCACCTCAGGGCGTTTATCCACGGCATTGGCGATCGCTCGGGTATCGGACTGGGAGATATCCATACCGAAATGCCCAAACAGGTTTCTGATGAAGGCTTCTTTCTCGAAGATGATGTCTTCGTAGCGTTCAATCTTCGCAGTCGTACTGGCGAGTACGTCGTAGCTCTTGAACCATCCCTTGAGCTTATCAACTGTGCCCAGGACAAAAGTATCGATATCGGTCTCCTGAATTTTCTGCCGAGCCTTTTGAATCTGAGCGCCAGCAGGGCCAGCAGTCGTATGGCTGTATTTCAGGGAGAAGAACTGGGACGTCAGCATGTCACGGGGATCGCGAACCAGCAGATAGGTCCGCGTCTGGGGCGTCAGAGGCAGCGTGTAGTTGGCGGGAAACTCACGCCAACCAGAGTACACCGCGCCTGGTTGCTGCAAATAGGTGTCTAAACTCTGCTGCGCCGAAGCATCAAAATCTTCACGCTCAATGACAATGCCATTGGCCCTGAAGTGGCCAACAATATTCAGTGCTGGCATCCCGCACGTCTTGGACGCGCGCACAATGATTGAGTTCAGCAGAGTGCTTCCGGCCTTATACACCCCAAAAGCGAAACCACCCGGGGCTGTGGCGTGTGTTTCCAGTGAAGGAAGCACACAGGTCTTGCCCCCCAGGCTAATCTCGATTTCCGACATTCTTGTCTCCATTTGAATTTTTCTGGACTATTTCAGCGGCCCGCTTTCGCGGCCGCGGCGATCCGATTCAGCTGTCCTGAGTCTCGTATCCGAACAAATCCAGAACACTACGATACCGCGCATTGATTCGCGCGATGGTTTCCGGTTGCAGTTTTTCCTTGTAATTTCCAGGCCGGACATTTCGGATGTGCGCATCGGGTCGCTCTGCATCAGGCAACACATCTACCCTGTTGAGCGCGGCCTCGAACGAAGACTCATTCCATTCCAGACCTAGAAACTCGATTGCTTCCTTAAAGAACGGACGCTTGTCGAAGATGATGTCTTCATAGCGGTAGATCTTGACATTCTCGTGCGCGAAATAGGCGAATCCACACAGTTCTTCGGTGAAGCGGCCAATCTCGGAGAGTGCGTACTCATCGATACTGGAGGCTGCGTGTCGGGATCTTTCGGCTTCGATTTGCTGGGCTGCTGATGTTTCAGCACCAGACATCACCACGTGCGACTTCAGAAAGCTGAAGTATGCAGACACCACGCAATCACGGGGATCGCGCGCCAAGGCAATACCCTTGTAATTGAGATATCGCGACTTATTCGCAAGCATGAACCCTGGCACGTATCTGAAACCGAAGTAGAGATACTTTTCCAGCGTCAGCGGTACCAGATTGTTGTTGACGGTGTACTCGTCATCCGAGATGCCGTGCTTGAACAGCGCATTGCTGATTGAGATCGAGCGGATCTGTGATCGGGCCGAGTAGATCTGAAAAAAATCCTGCAGCATGGTCGAGCCGCCCTTGTGCATGCCTATCGCATAGGCAGGTGCTTTGGGTGCATTTCCACCGCGTTCAGCCATGTGCTCCCTGACAATTCGAACTGCCTCAGGCACTGGCCTGCCTCCCCTTCCACGCACGCTGGATCATCGACACGTCCACTTCGGATAGACGATCAATGTTCTGCGCCGCCGCAAGTGCGACGCCAGCCTTTGCCAAACCAAAGCGCATGGCCTTCTCGTACTGCCCGCTATTGACCAGGTCCACCGCGACGTTGACCAGATGCTTTCGCGCCGCATTAGCCTTGGCTTCACGCAAGCGATGCACATCGAGCATGAAGCATTTGCCATGAACGATGGTCGCTTCCGGATGCTTCTCTAGAAAACGGATCACGTCGAGACGATACCCGTTGGCGTTTTCAACTTCGCCGCCATAGTTGACCAGACATTCCGACAGATCGAAGCAGCGCTTGGCAAATCGCTCACCCAAGGTCGGAGAGATGCGTTCGGACATCTTGCGCACGCCGGGATGGATGCCACGGTAGTTCATGAACCAGGGAATAACGCAATCGTAGGCCTGATGACGGGCGATGCGAAGCGTCTCGCGTAGCAGATGGTCCCAGTCATCCAGAAATTCGTAAAAATCAGCGGTACCGATGCAGTAGACGCTGTTGCCGTTGAAGTGCAGGCTGATGTGCGGGCTCATCTTTGACGCGCCTGCATATCGCGGCCCTGCCACCAAAGCATTGCTAGCGGTTCGCTCCATGTACTGATTCAGCCTTTCGAGCCAACCGTCATACAGGGGAAAGGCGTCGGTCTCCATCAGCAGCACTGCGCCAATACGCTGGGCCTGAGTCTGAAGCAGGCGCAGCGTTGTGAAGAACTGCTTATTGGGCCCGGACTTGAGTCCGTAGGGGAATCGCTCCAGATCAATTTCCTGTTTTGGATTCTTGATGTAGAACGATTCTTCTACCGTCATTCCGCAATCGAGAAACTCGATTGTCCAGTCTTCTAATGCCAGCGCTGAGCGTGAAAACGTGTCCTGAACGCGCGCACGGTCTGCTGCTTCCCATTTGGTGTCCAGCGACAGCAATAACTGGCAGCCCTTTTTTCCCGAGGCAGGACAGTAGCGAATCCATGTCACCAGACTCGGAATTTCCATCCGGATCATGGGGACGACCACAGCGTTGACCACTTTCATACGTGACAAATTTTTTCAGGTAATAACAATATTGGGCGTACATGCACGCCGCAGTGCCGGTTGCCTCCAGAGCGCAATGCACCCTGTGCAGCAAACCATTATCCAGAATTGCATGACACGTGTGCGAAAGGGCCCAGCCAACTCACTTCGGCTTGCACTTCTCGTACCAATCGTCCCATTCCATTTCAGTGCAGACGTACCCCTGCTCTTCGAGCAGCGCACGAATCTTCAAACGGTCCTCAGTGAAATTATGTTCCACCGTGATGAGGCGGATGTTCCACTGATCGAACGGAAATGCGCTCAGAATTTCGAGTTCACTTCCTTCTGTATCAATGCTCAGATAATCAATGTCACGCGGGGCGTCATATTTTCGCAGTAAATCATGCAGGGAAATCGTCCGCATCCTGACAACGTTCTCAGACTTTGATGCATATGCCGAACGCTTCTGGCCGTGCCCATCTCGGTCAGCATACTGCGCCATGGAACCATAGACATCAGCCAGGATAAATTCGACTTCGTCGCCGGTCTCGCCTGATACGCAGGCGTCACTGACATGACAGGTGCGGTTTTTTCTCAAGGCCTCAAGAAACTTCGGATTGGGCTCGGCGCAAATACCCGACCAGCCGAAGTGTTTCTCCAGTAGCCAGGAGTTACTCAGCAGCACGCCGTCAGTGGCACCAAACTCGATGAAGTAGCCGCCCCTCTTGTAATTTGACCTTTCGGCTGCCCATAGATCCTGACCAAGCTGCGACACCGCCTTCTTGGCGAGATCGTCTGCTGCCGTCCCCTGTGTCGAATTTCTCGATACATCCCCGGTTGCGGCTTGCGGCGCTTTCAGGATTTGCTGACGGCTCTGTGCAAGCGACAGTTCGCCACGCAGCAATTCCAGTTCCGACTCGAACACTTTCTGATCTGACAGCTGCTGCAGCGGTCGCTGCACTGTGGCCTGCCGCTCTGCATAAGCCTCGTGCACCAGACTTGCCGACTGTGGCAAAAGACCGAGCCGCGCCATCTCCTTGACCGAGCGCGCGTGGCGAACCATGGCTGCTTCCTGCTCGGAGGCGCCCACCGCTGTCGCCTGACCAAAATGACGAGCCGTGCGCGGCTCATCCTTCTTGAGCGCCGATACTCTTCCCAGAGTGTTATGGACGCCGGCAATCAGGACCTGTGCCACCAGACGCTGTGAACATCCCCATTCCAAAGCTTTGCGAATCCATTTTTCTGCCGGTTCTCTTTCTCCCAATTGGGAGTATCCGCTTGCGGCAAACAAGGCGAGCCGGTCCCGCTCTGGATGAGCGCTGAGATCATGCTTACCCAGTTCGGCCAGCATCTGCCACTCGCCGAACAACCACAGCATCTTTGCGCGTGATAGCGAAATTTCACCGCCAGACAGTGCATCCTTGCCCTCCAGCGAATGCTCAGTTGACGAAAGCACCTGCCTGCCCACTGCATTCAGCATGGGCTCCGCATCTTCGCGCACCTGCGGCGCAGACGTAGCGCGGGCCGTGTTCTCGACCTGCGCTCGTGTCTGCTGTCTGGCGCGACTGCGGCTTGCCCGAGATTGGCGCTTAGAACGCTTTTTCACGAATCAGGATGTCCTTGATCAGCTCTAGCTGCACTTCTGCCTTGACGAGTTCACTGTCCAGCAGATGCTGCCGCGCATTGTTCTCGTGATTGCGCTTCTCCAGCGACTTGACGCGCTGCTGGTCTTCGCCTGCAAGTCTGGCCCGCTCCTCTTCCTTGGCCGTCAGCGTCTCGATTGTCCTTTGCTGCTCGGCGACGCGCTTTTGCAGGGCCTTGTACTCCGCATCGGTTTCTCCGAGCTTTTCGTCCAGCGCCGCATAACGTGAAGCCTGATTTTTCAAATCGCCATTCAGCGTATGAATGATCTTTTGACGAGTGGCGGCAAGACCGGACTCGCGCTCATGATCTTCCGCAATTTTTTTCAATCGAGCCTCAAATTCTTTCGATTCCGCTTCAAGCTGGGCCCCTAATTCGGAATTACGTTTTTCGAGAGCGGCTACACGCGGTCGCACACCTTGCAAATCCTCCTCATGCCGCGCTACCCGTTCCTCCTGGAGTTTGCATTTTTGCAAGGCTTCCTTGAGTTTGGATTCAAGCTCGGCATTGCGTTGCTCAAGCGCCGCAGCATGGGGCCGAAGGCGACCCAACTCCTCTTCCTGACGCGAAAGCAGGGCGGCTTGCTGTTTGCTTTTCTGCGCCTCTTCCTCAGACTGAACGCGCAATTTTCCGAACTGGGATTCAAGGTCCGTCTTAGTCTGTTCCAGTGAAGTAACCAGCGGCCGGATACGGCCCAACTCCTCTTCCTGGCGGGCCACCAAACCTGCCTGACGCTTGCACTTCTGCGCCTCTTCTTCCAACTGGGCCTGCAAGCCACTGATCACTGCTGATTTCTCAGCGACCTGCTTTTCGGCGTCTTCCGTCCGACCCACCTCGACAGCAAGGGCAGCTTCCAATTTGGCAATCCGGCTCTGCTGGTTGCTCAGGCTGCGGTGCAACTGCACCAACTGTGCGCGCCCCCGGTCCAGTCGCAGGATCAGAGATTGTCTTGCCAGGTGCGGCCTGACGGGTGCATCAACTACATCGAAACCGTGCGCATGCAGCACGTCGATCGTCTGACTGGCCGGTACGGCGCCCTCGTAGAGTGGTTGCGCCGCCGTTTCCAGGACCAGGAAATCAAATTTCTCCAAATCTTCGCTGTTCAAGCCGCGAAGCACTTCGTGCTCCATGCCCTTGATTTCCAGCACCAGGACATTACTTCGCCCCTCTCTGCGGACCACGCTCTGGAGCAGCCTGTCTAATCGCAGAGTCCGCACCTTGCAAACTTGCCGCAATTTCAGGTTTGGAAACTGTTCCAACAAAGCGCTCGGTTTGAGCAAACTGCTCTCCACCGGGTTATTGAGCAGATAAAAATCCTGCTCGGCCTCTGTAGGACTCAGCGCCCCTTCTTCCACCCGCACACCCTCCAGGCCACTGGTGAGCGCGCGTAAGGAGGCTGCCAGCTGAGGGACAGCCTCTATCAGAAGCACATCGTCAGCACCCAATTGCAGGTAATGCTGGGGCTGACGACAGCTTCCTGCGCCGGCGTGTACCACGAAACCAAGCTCAGATCCGCCTAGTGCGGAGAGCTTGTGCAGGGCCAGACTCATGACATTCCTCTCTCGGTCGCCCTAGGTCTGCGCCAAGCGCAAGAGCGAACTGCATTATTGAAAACGGTGCCGGGTGACATCCCGCAAGTTTACATTGGCATGCACAATTCGGTCCGGGCCATAGCGGTTTACCTGTGCGGGGCGCTTATCATGGGCCCATGCGCGCACTGATCTTTTCCACTCTCAAGCCCGGCACCGGCCTGGCGGGCATTCAACAAACCAATGCGGTCGGTAGCTGGATCAAACTGGGGCTGGAAGTCGCGTTGTTTGGTTCTGAAAGCGGGACCGCGACGCTTGCACAGAAAGTGGGCGCCCATCACTTTGCGAGCGTCCGGACCAACGAGTACGGCACCCCGCTGCTGAGCGACATGTTCGAACAGGCGCGGGATCGCTTCGATCAATGCGACGTTTTCATCTACTGCAATGGCGACATCATTCTGACCCCGGCCTTTGTCCAAAGCGCGGCAAAGGCGGCTCAGGAACACAAGCAGTTCCAGATGATTGGCCGGCGCTGGAATCTGGATCTGGCCGAATTCGTGGATTACACCAGCGACGCCTGGCTGGGAGAAATTGAATCTGCAGTCCGAGAAAGTGCCATTTTGGGCGGAATCGGCGCTCTGGATTATTTTGTCTTTTCACACGCTGCGTTTCCCGACATGCCCGACATGGCTGTGGGCCGAGCTGGCTGGGACAACTGGATGGTCGGCCAGGCGCTGGAGCGGGGCATTCCCCTTTTGAACGCAAGTTTCGCTGCGCCGGTGATTCACCAGAACCATGAATACGGACACCTGCAGGGTGGACGCTGGCGCGTCTTTTCGGGGCCAGAGGCACTGTCCAACCGACGTCTGCGCAAGGGCACCAAAGCCGGCAATTGCGCAGATGCCACGCTCTGGCCCGCGGTAGGCGAAAGGCCTCTGATCAGTGTTGTCTTCCCAGAGGGCTGCCAGCCAGCAGCATTGGAAGCGCTCGGCCAGCAGGAAAACATTGAAGTCGTTCCGGTTCCGGGCATTACCAAGGACATCGCAAGCGCGGCGACCGTTGCGTCCTGGAATCAAGGCCTGAGTCGCGCCCAAGGCAAGACCGTGCTGTTTGTGCAGGGCAACGAGGAACTGGATCTGATCGCCTTGCTTCGCGCCGCAGACCAGCTCGCGAAGGCAGAAGGTCATTGCGAATGGCTGTTGTGCAACAGCGAAGCCCAAGGCCGCAGGACAGATATCCAGATTCTCGATACGGCCCTCACAGGTCGAGAAGGCATCGGCGGGATTCACCCCTGGCTGAGCAAGGAGATCCTGAATCAAATTCAAGCGGCCAGCACATTGTTTTCCACGCACTGGCTGCGCCGTTGCGGCCCCTTTGACACCACTCTGGATTCAGGTTCCGCCCTGCTCGAACGCCTGATGTTTTGCTCATCCAAAGGTGGCGTGGGCCGCACCAGCCCGGTGGTGTCGTGTCGCTTTACTGGGCCAGGATGGCGGTCAAATCAGCAAGGCAGAGCCGATCTGTTGCATCGTTACCTGAGCTACGGCCATACCCCGGAATACCTGCGTGTTCTGCGGGATCAGCCCCCTCCGCAGCCATTGACCTCGGCCGATGCAGCCTGAACTGGGCCCTGACCTGCTGCCAGTTGCGCCAGCCCTAGATTCCGATAGTGCAGCAGGTGAACCGGCTCATTCGAAGTGGCGATGGTCTTGCGGTACTCGACGATCGCCGCTTGAGGATCGCCCTCGGCCAGCCACTGATCGCCGAGCAGCGAGTGAAAGATCGCCGGTTCATGGGCCAAACTGACCGCCATGTTGAGAAAATCCAGCCGCCACGCGACCTGCATATCAACCGTGCCCCACCACACTGTGGTGAGGAATGTTTGCACCGCCAGGGCGTGGCGGATGTCTGCCAGGCTGGTTTCCAGTACCTCTCTCAGTTCGCTGCTCGGCACACCCATTGCGTCAAGGGACCGAATAGCCGAAATGCAGGGTGCCGGCTCGAGCAGCACGCAGCGACAGGACAAGGCCAACAGCGCTGCCGCGCGCTTGCTTGGCATTGGCGCGGCAGGATCGTTCATCACAGACTCGGCACTGACAGCGCCTGACGCCCAGCGCCCTTGCCGCGAATGTCGGAATGCATCACTCAGATCAGCCATGAATTTCAGTAGTAAGCAATGGACCAGACCAGCGCGGAGTCTCGCCAGGTGAAGACGCCGGAAGACTATTCTAAGCAGCTAGACAGACGTTGGTCGCAGCTGGGGCAGCAAGATCCGCTGGATCCCGTACGCATGCGGACGATTCAGTTCTTTCGCCATTACACGCGCTTCTCGGGCGGCCATCTGAAAGTAAGCAATTACTTTTCGCATGCGCTGGCTCACCCTGGTTACCTGCCCTACATTTGTTTTTCACCGGAAAGTCGTTGGGACCCGGGCAACCCCTGGATGAAGCACCGCATGACCGGTCACGTAGTAGCGCGCCCGCTGCGCGCCCCGGACCTGCTCTTTGTGGAGGGCGCAAGTGACTGGCCTCTGGTGCCGGGCGGTCAGCTGCGTGATCGCAACACACCCGTGATCAATCTGCTTCAGCACGTACGTCACGCCAATCCAGATGACCAACGCTATCGTTATCTGGCGTATCCCGCGATTCGCATCTGCGTCAGCCATGCAGTGAGCACGGCGGTGACCGATTCGGGACGCGCTGCAGGACCGGTCATCACCATTCCGGCAGCCATTGACCTCCCTGATGAGGTCCTCAGACGTGCGGAACAGGCCAAGCGAGAATGCGAAGTCCTGATCGTTGCCCCCAAGAATCCGGCCCTGGGCAAGACATTGGCAGCCCGCATGGAAGAGACAGGCCTCACTCATCGCCTGATCAGCCAATGGCTGCCGCGAGATGAGTTTCTGGCCGCACTGACGCAAGCCCGAATTACCCTGTGCTTGCCAAATCCGCATTTTGACGAGGGCTTTTATCTGCCTGCACTGGAAGCCATGGCATTGGGTTCGCTGGTGATCTGCCCGGACGCGGTGGGCAACCAGCAGTATTGTCAGCACAAAAAAAACTGTCTGATGCCCGATGCAAATGTCGATGCCCTTTTCAGCGCTGTTGCGCAGGCCAGGGCCCTGCGCCCGCGCAAGTTCAGGGCCATGCTGAAGCAGGCCCAAGCCACGAGCCAAGCGTATTCAATGGCGCGCGAGCGCGAACATTTTCATGAAATCCTGAGCAACATCGACGATCTGTGGCAGAACCGGTGATAATTGCTCGAATGAGCGTTGGCACCAACCCGCCAACCAACCTTCAAACGACTTCAGCTGAACCGCGCGCACAATAATGACCGATCCGCAACTGATCGTGACCGGCATCCCGGTGCATGAAAAATTTCTGGCCAGCTTCAAAGCTGCCATGGCTCATTCCGAGGACGCCGGGGCGGCGATGACGCCAGAAAGCGCCCTCCATGCGGCTTTCGAACTCCCCACAAGCCAACAGACTCAGGCGCATTCTGCGGATATCGCAGCCGCGCTGGCCGCGCACTCCGACACTGAGCGCCCTCCAGTCTTCCTGCACGACCCGCAAGCGCCGTGGAGTTTGCCGGCGCTGCTGGAGGCGGGCATCCAGGTTCGCGTTGCAGCTGGCTACTTGCCACCGTGGAAAGCACTTGATCTGTTCATGGCATCTTCGCCAGAACAAACGTCGCCATCCGACTTGCTCGAGTACTGGTGCGAATACCACGAGCGTCTTCTGCAATGGCGGCAGGAGCATGGCGTTGATTGCCTGCTCTTTCGATTCGATCTGATATCCGAAAGCTGGCCTGACTGGCTGGTCGCCGTAGAGCGCCTTGCCGGCGCAACGGTGACAACCGAGGCGCAGGCACCGCTTCCAGAACATCAGGAATGCGGCCCGAGGGCAGAACTCTATGCGAGCCTCTTGGATCAGGTTTGCCCCAGAGCGACCGACATCTTCCGCGCGCTCGAAGCCTGCGCTGACCTGTTCGGCAAGGAACCTGTTTTCCAGATTCCAGTGCCTGACCCGAAGATGGGACTGCAGACCCTGCTTTCAGAATGGTCAACCTCAGCCGGCTCCAGCAAACGGACATCAGCGCTGCAGGCGCAAATCCTGCAACTGACAGCAGAGCGTGACCAACAAGCCGCTGACCTCAAGAAACAACTCAGCGCTTCTGACCGGAACCTGAAACTTCAGAAACAGGAGCTGCAGCGGCTGCGCGAAGATTCCGAACGCCTGACTGAAGAACTGAGCAACACCGATACCAGCAGTGCTGCGTCCGACAGCCAGCTGGTTGGCGATATGCAATCCAGGATGGATGCGGTCAGCTCACGCTGCGAGTTGCTCGAATTGCAGCTCGGGCAGGTGCAGGACGAACTCGAAATCAGTTTCCAGCGCGGCGTGGAGCAAACCGCACTCCTTGATCAGGCTGTTGTTCTGGCCTGCCGGGCGCGGGCCACGATTGATCAGCTCCGCGAACCTGAAGCCCAAACAAGTCATAGCGCCGATGACAGCGCCCGTGCCTACCGGCTGGAAGCTGTTGAGCTGGCTGCCCGCGCCACTGCGTTGAAGGCCGAGTCAGAAGAGCTCAAGGCACTGGTAGGTGATTACGAAAAGCAGCTTCGCCGCGCCATTGATCTCGTTGATCGACAGGACGACGCATTGAAACGAGAGCGACTAAAGAAGAATCAACTCGCTCAGCAAATGGATGCAACACCGTGAACCTGTTGCTCACCCAGAACACTGCGACGAAGCGGACGCTAGCCGTTTGCTTGCCTACGACCCCCGTACGCTGAGAACCACGACATGTCAGATTCCGTAAAAAGCACGATAGATCAGGTCGCCGTGGCCATCGCAGAGAAGCGTTTCGAGGACGCCATTCGCAGTTGCGAAGCCCAACTGGAAAAAACACCGGGCAACGTTCTGGTGCTCTGCAAGCTGGGCGATGCCGCCCTGCGATCCGGAGATGCAAAGCGCTCAGAACAGGTTTGCCGGGAGGCCATTGCAAAAGACCCTGAGTACGGTTGGGCCCGCTACGGCCTGGGTGTTGCACTCTCTCGCCAACGCCAACACGCTGATGCACTGGAACAATTCACCTTGGCTCAGGGTTGCAGCAAGGGAATTGTCCCCTCCGAAACGATTGATCGAGCGATATCGGCTGAGAAAAGGAAGCAAAAGCCTTCTGGCGCAGGTCTTAGCCGAACTCCATCCGAGCGCAGCGAACTCAATGAGATCGTCCAGGGCGCCTCCAAGCTTCTGGCTTCTGGCTCAATCGCCGAAGCCATCAAGTTGCTGGAAGACGCCATCAAGAATGGCCAGGCATCGGCCGTCATTCACACCCGCCTCGGCGACGCCAGACTGCGAAACAAAGACATACGCGGCGCAGAGACTGCGTACATGACAGCAATCGATATCGACCCGGAGTTCCCCTGGGGGCACTACGGTCTGGCCAATGTGCTGGGCAAACAGCTCAAGTGGAAACAGTCCGAAGCGTGCTACGCCAAGGCACAACTGTTAGCCCCCGACAACGATCTGTTCATCCGGGGCCACCAAGACGCGACCAAGACGCGACTCCTTGAGGATGCCAACGCGCTCATTGATTCCAGCGAATTTGAAGAAGCCGCCAGCCTTCTGCGAAAACTCGTAGCCATGGATCCTGAGCATCCCGTAGCGGCAGAACGACTCAGAGCCGCAATTCATCTTGCAAACACAGACGAGACAGCGGGCGAAGAAGAAGTGAATACGCAATATTATCGACGGGAACTCGAAGCGTTCAGTCAATATCTTGATGCGCTAGAGCGAGAGCTGCCCGCGAGAAGCTAAGTTGTTTCGCGACGCTACAGGTGCCATTGCCGCTGGCAAAGCAATGCGAGCCTGCGAGCCCACGGACCGAAAGCGAGGGGTCTCTGCAAGGCTCGGTACCGGCGCCCCTTAATTCAGTTGTCATGAGTACTCCCGGAGTTTGGACAATTACATGAAGATCATCATTTTCGGCGGTGACGGTTTCTGCGGCTGGCCCACTGCCCTTCACCTGTCCAACCAGGGTCACGATATTCTGATCGTTGATAATCTCTCCAGGCGCGCCATTGACCTCGAACTGGAGTGCGCGTCACTGACGCCCATTCAGCCTATTGGCGCACGACTGAAAGCCTGGAAGGAAGTGAGCGGTCACAGCATTGAGTTCGTGCGTTTCGATCTTGCTGAAAATTATGCTCGCCTGCTGGATCTGCTACGTAGCTTTAAGCCCGATGCTGTAGTGCATTTTGCTGAGCAACGTGCCGCGCCGTATTCCATGAAGAGTTCCTACCACAAACGCTATACGGTCAGTAACAACGTCAATGCCACCAACAATCTGCTCGCTGCATTGGTAGAGACGGGTATCGACGCACACTTGGTCCATCTCGGCACCATGGGCGTTTATGGCTACGGCACCGCTGGCATGAAAATTCCGGAGGGTTATCTGAAGATTTCGGTCGACTCGGATGCCGGTGACCGGCAGGACGCTGAAATTCTGTATCCAAGCAACCCCGGCAGCATCTACCACCTGACCAAGACCCAGGACCAGTTGCTGTTCGCGTTCTACTGCAAGAACGACAAACTTCGGATCACTGACCTGCATCAGGGAATTGTCTGGGGCACACAGACCATCGAAACGCGGATGGATGATCGCCTGATCAACCGGTTCGACTATGACGGTGACTACGGCACGGTGTTGAACCGCTTCCTGGTGCAGGCCGCTGTTGGGCACCCGATTACGGTTCACGGAACCGGAGGGCAAACACGCGCTTTCATCAATATTCAGGACACCGTGCGGTGCATCGAAATCGCCTTGCAAAACGCGCCGCAAAAAGGAGATCGAGTCAAGATCTACAACCAGATGACCGAGACCCATCGGGTCCGCGATCTGGCCAAGCTGGTATCCAGGCTGACCAACGCCGAAGTTGCCCTGGTCCCCAACCCGCGCAATGAAGCCGATGAGAATGAACTGCACGTAGTCAACGACAGCTTCCTCTCCGATGGCCTTGAGCCCATCGTGCTCGAAGATGGCCTGCTCGACGAGATTACTGACATCGCCCGGAAGTACGCGCACCTTTGCGATCTGAGCAAAATTCCCTGCGTGTCGGCATGGAACCAGGATCGGGCTGAGCAGATCGGTCAACCGGCGACGAGCAGTTAGGCAGCGCTTTCGTCGTCGGCTTTTCACCACAGGAATGCACAATGTCTGCTGAGCCCGATCCACTGCTCGCCGCCAGAATGATTCTTGACGGCAGGTTCGACGACGCGGTTCTGCGACCCTATTCCCAAACACCCTTCTGGCGCCAGTTGACGGCGGCGGTTCGCCGTTTCGCCCCTACCCCAGAAGCTTGCGAAACCACGCTCCGAATTTGCGTATCGAAAGCCTTGTCGCGCAGTCAGGGGGCAGCTAACGCGCTGGTGGGACCAGTGTGTGACACCTTGATTCAGGATGACAACACGACGGCCATTCTGGACATTCTCCGGGCTGTGCTGGAAACCTATCCCAATTCGGTTCGTGCTCGCATTCAGATGAGCAAAGCGCTGTTTCGTACCGGATCACTGGACGCCGCGCGCAAGGAATTGGCATGCATGCTCCCGGTCAATGATCGGGAAACCGCTATCACGGTGCTGAGACAGGCGCTGAGTTATCGCGCCTGGGACACCGTTGATACCCTGCTAGCACTGTCCATCGTGCAGCAAGAGAGTACGGGAGAACTTGCTGGTCTCCTTGCGAATGCCAATGCACTGCGTACTCTCAGCCGCAGAAGCCGAGTCAGCGATGCGGAGCTTGGCACACAGGCCATCTGCATCAATCTTGATCGCGATTCGCATCGCATTCGAGGAGCGCGCGCATCTTACGCGGAGTTGGGCTGCGCCATTGATCGGCACAGCGGGGTGTTTGGCGCATCGGTACCCGAAGTGCTCTACAAACGAATCTTTCGCTGGAACTGCGCGACCAATGCTGTTGGTTGTTGCCTGTCGCACGTCGGCGTTTGGGAGAAAATCGCAAAGGGGGCTGCGGATCATGTGCTGGTCCTGGAAGACGATGGACTGCCCATGTACGACTTCGATCTTGCCGAAGTATCGAGCATCATTCCGGCGGACTACGACTACTGCTTCGTCAATGATCGGGCCAATCCGGACTGGTATCGGCATACACCCCTGCAGCAGCGGTTCCTCCCTTTGGCAGAATCCCTGAAAGGCTTGCCTCCTGAGACACGCGCACCTGGAGCTGATGGCTACATCCTGTCGCGACGCGGCGCCGCGAAACTCCTAGAGATCGTGGACACCCATGGCCTGCTGTTCAGCCTTGACTGGTTTTTGATGGCACTTGCGGCGCCAGACGAGGCGGCTGGCTCCGAAACCCATGTCAGCAGAATATTCGCCAAGATCAGAAAACCCTTGCCAGCGGATTTGAGGACCACAGCGTATGTGGCAAGCATCCCGCTCGTCAGCCATCAACCGCAAGGCTTCACTGCTCGGGCACATTTCGTGTGAGCACTAGAAGCCGCCAGGATTAAGACGCTCTTGATCCGATCAGACGCGGTCGGATTTGATGTAGCTCGCACACAGATACTCGACAATCTGCCGGACAATGTCCGGCCTGACGTGTACGTGATCGTCTCCAAACGCGGAAAGCCCACCCGACAATGCAATCTCGTAGCTCGGAAAGTAATCCAGGCGACCGACAAATCTGCGTCGCAGGCGATCAGCGACAATTCTCAGCACCGACTTGGAAAACTGATTGGCCATCACGCAGTCGTCACCCGAGAAGGTAGATTGCAAAGGCACAGGTGAAACCGTCAACAGAACGCGTTTCAGACCTGCAGACAGGGCAGCGTCGATGCCTTTTTCAAGCATCAGGTAACTTTCGCCCACATCCAGACGCTCAAAGCGATAGCGCTTGGGTTCTGCCCTGACCATGGCGGGCAATGGCCCCCTGTTGAGATGCACCTTCTGCTCGGTGTCATACCAGCATTCAGTCATACCCAGGGTCAGAATCAGTACCTCACTGCCTGGCAGATCTGCATATATCTGATCAATCTCCCGCCTTCGCTCCAGCGCCCTTGACCGGGTAACAGCAGAGCCTCCAGCAAGCAGCAGATCTATGCAGTCATCATCAGAACCGGCGAGCGCACAATCCATGTCCGCAATATTCTGACCGTTCGCAGCCCAGAGGAGTCTCTGCGACATCGCCGCGGGATTGTATTCATTGAGAAGACCATTAGGCCGGAACTTCCATTCCGTCTTTGGCGCCTTGAATCGCATGGCGGGCAGTTCAAATTCTCCGGCCAGAACTTCTTCCACATTTCGCGCAAAACAGGAACCAAGCGTGAATACCCGCGCGCCCCTGGACAGCGAAAAGCTCGGCTTCAATGACGGGAAGAGCAAGCCATCCCGAGACCGCTGCTGATCCTGGAGACCGGGATAGCGATGCATGGGCTTGATCCGAAATGCATTCTGCAAAGCCTTGTCGCCATCAATCTTCAAGTGTCATCTCCTGGTGCAAATGTCGAGACAAACGACAGGGATTCAGCCTTTTCGTCCGCGCCGAATCTAATCGGGACAGCCGCATCACGAGGAGGGTGAGGCCAGCAAGCGCCTGGCGCGTTCCCAGATCAGCATATCGGCCAGATTTGCATTGCAGGCATCCGCATAAAGCTCGGCACCGAGATCTTCTCGAATGGCATCAAGGCGCTCGGACAAGGGTGCGCGCCGACTCCCTGCATTGGCTTTCATGACGGGAAACTTGATGCCGGGAATGAAAGCTTGTGCAAGCGTCTCCAATCTGGCCATTGACGCCTCATAATTTTCTACGACGCCCATGAAAGGCAATACGTCCAGTGCATCGAGTGCTCGCTCAATTTCTGGTAGGTCATTGCGGACCGACGCGTGAGCGATTCGGAAGGTCTGAAAACTCCTGAAATTCCGGCCCTTGCTCCTGCGCACAAAATGCTCTGTATAGGATCTGAAGCTCAGTTCCTTTGCGAGCTTGGCACCCAGAGTCTGGGCATCCTGCTGGCGTTCAAACTCGTAAGCAGACTTGATGCGATCTATCGGATGGCGGACGAATATGATCGGCAGCACCTCGAAGCCCTCTAGGGCAGCTGGCTTAATCTGCGCGGTATGCGACGAAACCGCCTTGAGGCCAAGGCTGTCAGCAATCAGTGAGCCCAACACCTCCGGAGAAAGTGCCCCGTCTCCTGAATCAGCTTCAAAGGAGGCCCAGTCGGCTCCAAACAAGGCTTTCAGCGCTCTGTCGACTGAGGTACCTGCATTCTTGAACAGGTGATAGTGGACCAAAAGGAAACGTGGGGTCTTGCCTGCTGAATCAGGCTCATTCCGACTTTCCATAATCATCGCGGAGAGGCACTTGCCGAATACAGGGTGGCAAAGTCTGGCTCAGCATGAACACCTACTTTTTCCAAAGCCTCTTTCATCACCTGCTGCCCGGCTCTGAAGGAATACTGCGTGTCGGCATAGCGCATTGCAGCGCGAGACATCTCTGACCAATTCTTTTCATTCGAATACAGCGATTCAATCTGCGATACCCATTGCTCCGGTGTTCTGGCAATCAGCGCTTCGACGCCATCACGGATGCCGGTCCCCTCCGCAGCAATCTGAGACAGCACGCTGGGCACACCACTGGCAAGGGCACCAATCACCTTGCCTTTGATCCCCGCGCCACTGAGCAGACAGGCAATGAATACGCGACAACTGTTGTAGACCTCGGCAACGTCTTCGACAAACCCTTTGATCAGGACATCTTCGTCTGCAAGTGATTCGATCTCACCCGGCACGTTGCTGCCGTAAATCAGGAATCGTACATCCGGCATGCGTCGTCGCAACAAGGGCATGACCTCCAAGGCGAAGTAGCGAACAGCTTCCACATTGGGGGGATGCCCATATCCACCCAGGAATGCGATATCACGCCGCTGCGAAAACGCAGGTACATCCGTACTTGAATCAACTACCCAGGGACATTTGGCCACGACGGTCGAGTCCATGTTGTGGCTCAGAATGACAGCGTGTTCCACCTCGTTGTAGGACAGGACCAGGTCCACCTGACTCATGACGCGCAACTCTTTCTTGCGCGTCTTTTCGGCATGCTTCTTGGCAATCTTGTCATCGGCTGCAATGGCTGCCCGCATCTCACGAAGAAAATGAAGATCGGCGTTGTTGAACAGGATGCGAGCCTGTGGAGCAAACTTGCGGACCGCAGAAATAATTTTTGACGCGACCGAATGACGAGTCACGTAGACAAGGTCAAATTCGCCGCCACGTTGCCGCAGCACATGCTCCAGTGACGTGTAGTAAGGACCATAGAGGCATTCCACACCCATGCGTTGCAATGCCTGCGTATTCTTCCCTTCGTGAGCCAGGGATTCGACGGCAAAGGTCACTTTGAATCCGAGGCTTTGCAGCAGACGGATTTCCTGGATGGCTGCGTAGCTTCCCGCGTCCTTATCCGGCGCCGGCACCTGCGAGTCCAACATGAGCACTCGCCGATAGACATTGCGATCCTTGGCGATATCCGGCTCGCGCCCTTCGATTCCGTTACGACGATATTCCTTGGCCCAGCGAGAGCGGAATTTCGGTTCGTTGAGCTTCTGATACTTCTTGATACCCGAACCTGTGTCCGTCCCGCTGCTGACACCTTCGAAGTGAACGACCTGAGACAGCGCGGCAAACACCGACTTGCGTCCGGCCTGGCGCACACGAAATGCCAAGTCAGTATCTTCGTAATAAGCCGGCACGAAGTCTTCGTCAAATCCGCCGAGCTCTTCCCAGAATTCTCGCGGAATCATGATGGACGCCCCCGAGAGGTAATCGACCTGGCGGGTATACGAATAGCGAGGATCAGCCGGATTTCCGTTTCGACCGTAGTTCCAAGGTGCTCCGCTGCCCCAGACAATGCCACCGGCTTCCTGCAGGCGACCGTCCGGATACAGTAGCTTCGACCCGGTCAGGCCAACATCCTCAAAGTTGTCGAATGGCCAGATCAACTCATCTATCCAGCGGTCACTGACCTCAACATCATTATTTAGCAACAGGACGTACCGCCCTTTCGCGCGGCTGGCACCATCATTGCAGCTACGCAGGAATCCCTGTGCCTGATCGTGACGGACCAGATTCACACCCTGAAAAATCTTTGCAGCCTTGAGCGTCTCGTCCGTGGAGCCGTCGTCCACAAGGATGACTTCAAACGAATGATCGTTATTGGCCAGCAGCAGCGATGCAAGCCCGTTGTACGTCACCGAGAACTTGTTGTGCACCGGCATGACGATCGAAACGTCTGGCTGCTTGTGCACAGGAAATGTCAGTGTTTCATAGCCCGCTGGTTTGCCGGAAAACCCGCGCACCACCTGTTCGTGCGCGGCCAGCAAACGCTTCAATACCGTGCTCAAACCTTCTTCCCGGGTATGTTCCACAGCACGAGCGAGCCCCCTGCGCAAGGACTCGTAACGAAATCCAGAGATCGCGCTCAACTGACCTGAATCAGTGGAGGTGGCCTCCGAGGCGCTGATGTCGCTGACATGCTTCAGCGATGGTGTGATCACTGCGATCTCACCGAGTCGGCAAGCGGGCTCCGAAACAAGTACGGAAAAGCGATGGGGCATGCCATCGAGAACGTCGGATGGAAGTTGCAGGACGATTTGTCCGTCGTCGTCCACCGACTCTACCGCCTCAAGAACTTTGCGCAGCCCTTCCCATACCTGATAGCGAGCGGGCTTCTCGCCCGCATCTGCCGCATCCAGACTCACGACAATGGATGTGCCGCGCAGGTCCAGGCTCTGGCATTGCCGCGGAGCACCGGATTGGAACTCGATGTTTCCTGGGTCGAGAGTGGACTTACCTTCGGCAACGATGCTCAGCGTGTGGGTCTGCCCATCGTACAAACTCGCCGGCAGCGGAATCTGGAAACCGTGCGCGCCGTCACCAATATCCGCCTGCTTCAGATCGGCACGAAACCGGGTCGCTTCGGCGCGTGCGAGCACTTCTTCACCTTCACGAAGTTCCACCATGAGGCGCTTTTCTGGATGACGGCTGTCCTGAGCCCAACCCGTCGCCTTGATGCCGTCGATTCCGTCGAAGTGTCCTCGGATGCTCATATTGATTGCCAGCTTGCCCGTTTGAGGTGGGTCAGGTCGCGCGCCCTGAACTCACCAGGAACGCAGCGCACTTTGGAAAACAGGAGTTTAACCCGCAGAGACAGGGGCGAGTGCGCCGCCAACCGGCGGCACATGTCCAGCAACAATCTCGTTTCAGGCGCTATAGCGCTGAGCTTGGTGCCAGTTCCATGCGTCTTCCAGAATAACTTGCAGTGAAGAGCGACTTGGCTTCCAGCCGAGCTTGCGCGCGGCGAGTTGGTGGCTGGCGACGAGAATGGCCGGATCACCCGCTCTGGGCGGCGCGTCCACTGCGCCCAAAGATTGCCCGGTCAGTGCCTCAACTGCCTCCACCACTTCCCTGACGCTGAAACCCTGTCCGTTGCCCAGATTGAAAACCTGATGGCCAGATTCGCGCCCGAGCAGATCGAGGGCTCGCAGGTGAGCATCTGCCAGATCCAGTACGTGGACATAGTCGCGTACACAGGTACCGTCCGGCGTCGGATGCTCGGTGCCGAAAATCTGCATCTCCATCGCCTCGCCTCTGGCCCGACGCAGAAGCCGGGGAATCAGATGTGTTTCGGGTTCGTGAGCTTCTCCGATACGTCCTTGTGGGTCTGCACCTGCGGCGTTGAAGTAACGCAAGGCAATGGAGCGAAGGCCGTAGCTGTGGGCAGCATCGCGCAGAATCCACTCGATCATGAGCTTCGAGCGGCCATAGGGATTGGTCGGCTGCTGAGGATGATCTTCGGTGATGGGGGTACTGCTTGGCTCGCCGAAAACCGCAGCGGTGGACGAGAACACTAATTTGTCGATGGCCTGCGCACGCATGGCTTCGAGCAAATTCAAGGTGCCAGCTACGTTGGCCTGGTAGTAGGGATAAGGGTGAGCCACCGACTCCCCAACCAGAGAGCGCGCACCGAAATGCATCACAGCATCGGGCCGCACAGCTGCGAGTGCATTGGATATGGCCGCAAGGTCCAGAATTGAGCCTTCAATCAGCTCCCCCCACTGCACAGCTTGGCGGTACCCGGTGGAAAGATCGTCAAAGACGGTGACGTCGTGTCCCGCCTCATGGAGTGCCAGACAAGCGTGTGCGCCAACGTATCCCGCGCCCCCCACTACGAATACTTTCATTTTCTTACCAGGATTCAGGTCCGAAGGCAGACGGCAATTTTAATGCCAGAAGCATGACGATTCGTGTGACCTGTTGAGCACAACCATCAGAACACAAAAAAGCAGGGCGCCCGAAGGCGCCCTGCTCTCTACTGCTTTGCTGTTGCGTGGTGGGCACGCAAAGCGGGATGAGGCCGGATCAGAATCCGCCCATGCCGCCCATTCCACCCATACCGCCCATACCGCCCATGTCGCCACCACCCATCGGAGGTCCACCGGCATCCTTCTCAGGACGCTCGGCAATCATGGCTTCGGTGGTCAGCAACAGACCGGCAACCGAGGCGGAGTTCTGCAGGGCCATGCGGGTGACCTTGGTCGGATCGATGATGCCGAACTCGATCATGTCGCCATAGGTGCCCTTGGCAGCGTTGTAACCGAAGGAACCCTTGCCCTCAGCAACCTTGGCCAGAACCACACTCGGCTCGTCACCGGAGTTCTTGACGATCTGACGCAGCGGTTCCTGAATGGCGCGCTTGAGGATGTTAATGCCGACCTGCTGGTCTGCATTGGCGCCCTTGAGCTTGTCGAGCACGGCACAGGCGCGAACCAGTGCCACGCCGCCGCCAGCCACGATGCCTTCTTCGACGGCTGCACGAGTGGCGTGCAGGGCGTCTTCAACACGAGCCTTCTTTTCTTTCATTTCGACTTCGGTCGCAGCACCGACCTTGATCACGGCAACACCGCCGGCCAGCTTGGCCAGACGCTCGTGAAGCTTTTCCTTGTCGTAGTCGCTGGTTGCAACGTCGATCTGTGTACGGATTTCCTTGACGCGATCTTCGATCTTGGTCTTGTCACCGGCACCGTCAACGATGGTGGTGTTTTCCTTGTCGATCTGTACGGTCTTGGCGGTACCGAGGTCGCTCGGCTCAACCTTCTCCAAGCTCAGGCCCACGTCATCGGCAATCAGCGTGCCGCCGGTAAGAATGGCGATGTCCTTAAGCATTTCCTTGCGGCGATCGCCAAAGCCAGGAGCCTTGACTGCAGCAACCTTGAGCACGCCGCGCAGATTGTTGACCACGAGGGTGGCCAGCGCTTCGCCTTCAACGTCTTCAGCAATGATCAGCAGCGGACGACCCTGCTTTGCCACATTTTCCAGCACCGGAAGCAGTTCGCGGATGTTGCCGATCTTCTTCTCGGTGATGAGGATCATCGGGTCTTCCAACTCGACCGTCTGGCTCTGCTGGTTGTTGATGAAGTAAGGGGAGAGATAGCCGCGATCAAACTGCATGCCCTCGACCACGTCGAGCTCGTTCTCAAGGCCCTTGCCTTCTTCAACGGTGATGACGCCTTCCTTGCCAACCTTGTCCATCGCGTCAGCAATGATGTCGCCCACGGCGCTGTCAGCATTGGCGGAAACAGTACCAACCTGCGCAACTGCATTGCGGTCCTTGCAAGGCACGGAGATCTTCTTGAGCTCGGCAGCGACGGCGGCAGCGGCCTGGTCGATACCACGCTTGATGTCCATGGGATCAACGCCGGAGGTCACAGCCTTGAGGCCTTCGTTGACGATGGCCTGGGCCAGCACGGTGGCGGTGGTGGTGCCGTCGCCTGCTTCGTCTGAAGTCTTGGAAGCCACTTCCTTGACCAGCTGGGCGCCCATGTTTTCGAACTTGTCTTTCAGCTCGATTTCCTTGGCAACCGAAACACCATCCTTGGTGACGGTCGGTGCGCCAAAGCTCTTGTCGAGCACTACGTTGCGGCCCTTGGGGCCCAGGGTGACCTTGACCGCATTGGCCAGGGTGTTAACGCCGTTGACCATGCGCGAACGCGCGTCGTCACCAAACTTTACGTCTTTTGCAGCCATGATTAATTATCCTCTTGAATTCGTTATGGATTGAGAGACGGGCGTCTACTTAGGCAACCACTGCCATGATGTCGTCTTCGCGCAGGACAACCAGATCCTGACCGTCAACCTTGACCTCGGTGCCGGAATACTTGCCGATCAGCACCTTGTCGCCAGCCTTCACGTCGAGGGCGTGAACTTTGCCGTCGTCGGAACGCTTGCCGGGCCCAACCGAGACCACTTCAGCGGTCAAAGGCTTCTCGGCAGCCGAGTCGGGGATGAGAATACCGCTGGCGGTTTTCTTTTCTTCTTCGAGACGCTTGACGATCACGCGATCGTGCAGGGGACGCAGAGCCATACTTTTACTCCTGTTATCAATAACTTAAATTGTTCGCAAAATGCCGGACCAACGCGCATTCGGGGTCAAGGCAGCGCCTCGACCTTCGGCTTGTTAGCACTCTCCTACGAAGGCTGCTAATCATTGGCGACTCTTGATCGTCTTTCAAGGGGCTGACCGAAATTAATTGTGGCCGGTGACCCGAAACAGCCACCTGCGCTCATCCGGTGAGCGCCCAGCGGGACGCTCCTGCAACAAATTAATCAAGAAACTGCAGCCCGGTGTTTCCGGAACAGAAACAGGCGCTCGCCAACATGGGCTCTCCAGCCAAAACCCCAACGGAGCGCTTTCATGAAATTTGTCACGAGGCTGGCCGCCTCTCTGGCCGCCATCTGCACCCTCTCACATATGCCATTGATGGCCAAGGAGTTGTCCGCGCAGCACGCGCATCAGTCTCCTGCCTCCGCCAACAAGCACGCGAATCGCCACGATGTACGCCATCGCGAAGACCGCCGAAACGCACGAAAGGAGAATATCCAGGTGGGGCCCAGGCCCTATTTTCTGGTCGCTGACATGGACCCGAGCCCGCTCAAGGACAAGCTGATGTCCTGCGCAGACGGGCCATTCAAAAGAACCGAATTCACCGTCAGCCATCGCGGCGCACCGCTGATGTTTCCCGAGCACACAAAAGAGTCTTATGAGGCGGCATTTCGCATGGGGGCCGGCATTCAGGAATGCGACGTGACCTTTACGCACGACCGCGAACTGGTCTGCCGCCACTCGCAGTGCGACCTGCATACCACCACCAACATTCTGGCCACCGATCTGGCCGCAAAGTGTTCCCAGCCG
>TARA_R110000850_G_scaffold272752_2_pt1 | contig 51827 bp, 71 predicted proteins | sample TARA_R110000850 | Tara Oceans TARA_R110000850 (sample SAMEA4397586) | marine metagenome | biome: Polar Biome; feature: [SRF] surface water layer (ENVO:00010504); material: water (ENVO:00002006), including particulate matter (ENVO:01000060) such as... | depth 5 m
TGGCCCTCAAGGGAGATCGGCCTGTCTTCTGCGCATTGTGCAGCAGGCCCTTCCGCTGTCACGAGGTCACCGCGCCCACGTCTGTCCTGCGCGTGATCCACCCGTATCGGCATGCGATCAAGAAGGGGCGGACGCTCTGCCCCGGCTCCAACATGCACGCCATCCTGGTCCCATATAGATGAACGAGGACCAGAAGGCGAACATAGCAGCGGCACTGGAGCACGGTGTGGACGTCGAGGGGCGCCGCATCTTCCTCCAGGGTGACGTGGAGAGCGACAGCATCGCCCTGGCCGTCCGCGGGCTCTACCTGCTGGCCGACCAGTCCGATGAGCCCATCGACCTCTACGTGGCCAGCTACGGTGGCGACATCGACGAAGCCTTCCAGCTGCACGATGTCACCCGCACCATCCGCGTGCCCGTACACACCACCGCCCTGGGCGTCTGCCAGTCCGCCGCACCCTTCCTGGTCGCATGCGGTGCCCATGGGCATCGGTACGCTTCCGAGAATGCGCTCTTCATGCTGCACACCGCCAGCCTGGAGCTGGAAGGCCAGCTGAATCATGCCCGCGGTGAGCTGGAGGCCGTCCGAGCCCGCTGCGAGCGCATGGACAGGCTGATGGCCAAGTACACCAAGAAGGATTATCGCCACTGGGCGAAGTTCACTAAGTCGAGCGTGGACCACTACTTCGGGGCGGAGCAGGCCAGGGAGTGGGGGATAATCGACCACATCTGGTCCGAAAAGTAGGAAAGCCATTTGCCTTTACGTGGTGAGTGGGGTACTCTCTGGCATGTCAAACAAGAACAGCCTCCCCCAAAGCATCGTCAGCATCAAAGTCGCCCGCCAGCACGTTACCGATCTGGTCGACCACGTCGGCATCAACGCCGACGACATCGACTTCAACGAAGCATGGGCCACCATCAGCTGGACCGCCATCGGCGGCGTCGAAGAGCTGGATCTGGTCGAGGCCATCAAAGAGTCCGGCGCTGGCGAGCCGAAGGTCACCGAACTTTCCTGAACGACCGCTAAAGTCCCACCTGCCCTCCAGCCGATAACACAGTCATGAAGAACCTTTCCAACATCGAAGTCGAGTCCGCCGCCCACCTTGTCGAGCTTCTCGACGGACGCCCGATCACCTTCCGAGGCCAGAGCGAGTCCCTGGTGGCCCGCCTCGATCCCGCGAAGAAGAACCACGTCGAGGTCTCCACCGACTGGTCCGTAGGCTTCCGGGACGCTGTCCGACTCTTCGTCCACGCTGACGGTGTGGACGTCATCACCTCCGGATCTGGCAACGACGCAGAGCTGGCCCACGCGCTGCTACCGCTGATGGATCGCATCTGATCCCGATGCGGTCGAGACTTTCTTCGGAGAAAACGGACAAAGACTCGACCGCACCTCCGCCAGTGGGGTACTCTCTTTTGTCAACGAAACGAACCACCAACCGATAACACAGCCATGGAAATCAACGCCACCCTCGCCGACATCGTCGCACCCGTCGCCCTCGGCCTTGAGGCCAACAACATCGACTCCCTCCTTATGCTGCACGCAGAACGTGGCAACGTGTTTGAGGTCCGCATGGCACTCAACAAGGCCGACCTGGACGTGGAGTTCAGCAACATGTCTCCGGAGGCGCAGAAGTTCGCCATGGGCTCGATCCACTGCGTCCGCTGCCTCGTTCACTCGCTGGAGGTGAGCTGATGGAATACATCGGAGACGGCGTCTACGCCGAGCTGGACGGATGCGGTGGCATCTGGCTGGAGACAGATCGCGACGGCATGCCAGATCGCGTCTGGATCAACGAGACCATGCTGGCAAAGATCAACGAACTGATGGGAGGAAACTGATGTACCGAATCTTCAACTACGACGACCTGTCCGCCTACACCCTCGACAGCCTGGCCGACGTGGCCATGGCGGTAGCCGAGCGTGACCGGGGCAGCGTCCTCCTGGAAGTCCTCGACGACATGCTGGGCGAGCCCATGTACCTTCCACTCATCGAGCTGGACGTCCAGTTCTCTGACCAGCGCGATGCGCTCATGCCCCATCTCGTATGAAGCTCTCTGAACGCCTCTTCGTAGCGGCACGCTACTCCACTAGCCCAGCCAACGCCAGCTTCCTACGGGAGTCCGCGCAGCAGGCCAGGCAGCTGGAGACAGCAGACATCGGCCTCGACGTCCGAGCAGCCCACCTGCGCTTCCAGTCAGATGCACCAGCCGCACCAGTGCCCTTCCTCGAAGCCGTGGACATCGACGTCCGCGCCAAGTACATCCGCGAGGAGTTCAACGAGCTGATGGTGGAGTTTGAGAACCGCAACATGGTGGGCATCATCTCCGAGTGCATCGACCTGATCTACGTCTGCGTCGGCACCCTCGTGGTGCTCGGTGTTCCCTTCAAGCCCTTCTGGGCAGCAATCCACGCAGCCAACATGCGCAAGGTCCCTAGCGGTAAGCAGGGCGGCAAGTGGCTGAAGCCTGAAGGCTGGACAGCCGCCAACATCCACAAAATCCTCTACCGCCTGCGGAACCAGGCAGAAGGCCAAGAATGAACGACAAAGAGAAACTCGACGTGATGGGAGACGAGGCGCTTCAGCGCATCATCGACTCGATCGCATGGGACGACGAATGGAAGGGCGCATGCCAGTTCCTTCGCGCCAAGCTCAAGGAAGCGTACATCCTCGGAAAACTCAAGAGAGGGGTGGAAGACATCCCAAATTTCAATTGAAGAACCGAAACGAAGACTCAACCGTGCTCATCTGGATCGTCCTCGGACTGATCGCCATCGCTGTGATCTGCGCCAAGAGCGGGGTGGTGTATTGAAAACTGAGACGAAGACGCAGGCCGGTGGTACGGGCACCGACGAGCCGGTGGCCCACCTGGCCGACAAGATGCAGGGCTGCGTCACCAAGGGAGACTACGCCCTCTGCGGTGCTGTCCTGAAAGGAATCAACCTCACCGACAGCACCAAGCGGTGTCGCAAGTGCTACGAGATCGCCGCGCGAAGAGCGTAATCCATTTGCCTTTCCGCGTTCGATCGGGTAGGGTACAACCATGAAGATCATCCTCTTGAACGGCCCGCCTGGATGCGGCAAGGACTTCGCTGGTCAGGTCCTGATGGATCTGCTCCCCAAGTCAGTGGTGATGAAGTTCGCCACCGAGGTGAAGCACATGACCCACCGCGCCTACGGGCTCGGGGACATCGAGGCCGATCACTTCGAAGACCACAAGGACGTAGGCATTGCCAGCTTCCGAGGCCGCTCCCCACGTGATGCTTACATCCAGATGAGTGAAGGCCTCATGAAGCCCCTGCATGGCGAGTGGATCTTCGGCCACATCCTGAAGAACCAGATCCTGTGGCGCTCGGATCAGTTCTCCACCGCCATCGTCACCGACAGCGGCTTCGCAAAGGAAGCCGAGGTGCTCATTAGCGAGTTCGGAGCAGACAACGTCCAGCTCATCCGCATTCACCGAGAGGGGCACGACTTCTCTTCTGATTCCCGTTCCTACCTCGACCTTGGAGTACAATGTCACGACGTCATGAACTGCGGCACGCCCGCATTCGCACAAAGCCTCAAGACGTGTCTTTCTTCAGTGGGCTGGTAAACGCCATCCTGCTCTCAATCCCTCTCTGGCTTCTGGCCTACCTGATATGCAAATGATCCGCACGCTGCTCAACAGCAAGAAATTCGTCGCCGCCCTCGCTTCTGGCCTCTTCGTTCTCCTGAACGAGACCCTGGCCATTGGCATCACCGAAGAGACCATCACGCAGCTGATCGGTCTCGCAGCCGCCTACGTCATCGGACAGGGCATTGCCGATCTCGGCAAGGAAGTGAAATCATGAGACTCGCCATTCTTTTGATGCTGATGCTGTCCTCGTGTGTGACCGGCAAGGTCCAAGAGCGTACGCTGATCCCAGCGATCGAGGCCGCATGGCCTGGCGTCCGCGCCGATGCCGAGCTTGGCGGCCTGGCCGTGACCGAGCTGGAGAACATCGACGACTACGTTGCTGACGGCCGCCTCTACATGATCGAGCTGCCTGCCCTGGAGTCCGCTGCGCTGATCGGAGTCGACCTGCGACTCGTTGCTGGTGAGGTCGGCCCGGTGGGCGCAGGCATCATGCGCGACCGCGTGACGAGCTTCGTGGCTGCTGTGACTGAAGCCACCCGCGTGGTGATCGTTCGGGCTCGGGACTATTCCAAGCGCCCGCTGGTCATCTCTTCTTCTTCCTGGGCCACCAGCCCGCCATCCGCTATCGCCGCGAGGACCTACCGATGAGTTCAGCAGAACAACTGCTCCGAGACACCCTGGACGAGACCGGGGTCGAGCTTCAGCTTGCACGAGACGAGGCTGTCCGCCTGATCGCTTCCGAAGGCGTACGCCTGGCTGCCGCTTCAGCGGAGCCTGGCTTCTCCATGGTGGTCCGCGCTTCGCGTGACCGTATCGCCCTGGAGCTTGGCGTGGACGCTTCCCTTGAGGCCCGCGCTGCGGACGCTAGGATCGTTGGCGTCATCCAGGCGCTGCTGATGGGGATGGTCTAAGTGGTTGGAATCATCATCAAGCATGGCCCGCACGTGGTGGTGGTGACCGCTGAAAGTGCCGAGGAGGCCGAGCACATCGCGCTCGACCTCCTGGACAGTGTGGGCCTCGACCTCGAAGGTGAGGAGGTGACCATGATCGTATTCGACACCGAAGAGAAGGGTGGCGTGATCCTGACCGTGGACGACTACTCGGACATGACCGGCTGGTCCATGGACGGGTTCAGCTCCGAATAGATCTCAGTGATGGGGACGATGATACAGTGGTGGTCCGCGAGCACTCCGCGGGCTACCACTATGCCTATCACCTCCATGTCGGCGTCCAAGACAGGGCAGCCGCTGTCGCCTGGAGCGATCGTAAGTGAGAGGCGGTCAGGGTCGAGCGTGCCTAGGCCCTCGCTCCACCAGTGGTGGCCGCTTCCCCACCCGCTGCACCAGAGGCGCTCTGCGGGCTCCACAGGGCGCACGTCGAGCGTCCATGGGGTTTGAGTCACAGGTTCTGCGAACGTCAGCACAGCGGCGTCCAGGGAGCCTAGGCGATCAATTGTGATCGGGTGCTGGCCAGCGACCGTGACTCCTCGAAGGGGCATGCCATCCACGACGTGCCAGGCCGTGATCACCTCGGTGGTGGAGAGCGGAAATCCAGACCCGGTGCCCGTCCAAGTGCTGACGAACAGCGCAACATGCGAGGCAAGTTGGGCTTGAAGGGAGATCGGGCGGGCGGAATGGCAGCTCACGATTAGAAACGCGAGGGCGCAGATGACTTTGATCATGTCAGGCTATGGTGTGGGTTGTGAAGCCCAAACCGTACCATACTGAGGCAAAACGCGCTCAGACGACTAGACTTCTGGATCAGACCTAGGTTTGAATCCGGAACCTAAACGGTCGTAAGTCGTTGAGGTGAAAGAGGTTACGTCCGTTCTGGGGGGCATTTCTACTATTTAGGTTCCGAAGTCGTACCCGGCATGTCAGGGAGCCCACGAGAGCTTTTCTATTATATTCTTCTTCTCTTTAGAAAGAGTAGATATATAGAATGGGGTTGGGGAATCGGTCCTGTTGGGCTTGTGGGGGGCGATTTTGGCGCGACTAGCTTTTCGAGGGTGGTGGGCTGATTCTTAGGTTGGGAGGGTGATTCTTAGTTCTTTTGGAATCACTGACAAAATGGCAGTTTCCGGTGTAAGATGAGAAGCATGGACAAAGAGACCACTATCGGGCTGACGCGAGGGCCGTTCAACGCCGAGCGCAAGCAGGCGTACGTCGAGGCGCTGGAGAAGGCAGGCGAGCACGTCTTCGCCAGGATGGAAGTGGGCGTCTCCCACCAGACCATCGCCCTCCACCGGCGGGAAGATGCCGAGTTCGCTCAGTCATGCGAGGACGCGCTGCACAGCTACCGCAAGACCTTCATCGACGAGCTGGTCCGCCGCGGGGTGAACGGCGTCGAGAAGCCAGTCTTCCACAACGGCGAGATCGTGGGCCACGTGACCGAGTACAGCGACCGCCTGCTGATGGAGCACCTGAAGGTGATCGACAAGCGATACCGCGACAAGCTGGAGATCGACATGGCCGCGCACATCACGTCCACCGACCTCAACCTCGACAAGCTCCAACCGGAAAGCCGAATCCTGCTCCAGCAGATCCTGGAGATCGAAGCCACAGCCCAAACCGCAGGACTCCTCGATGCGCCCAACGAATAAAATCTGCCCCACCTGCGAAGAGCAGATCAAGCGACTCCGCAACGTGCCAGAGTTCAACGGCAAGCTCTACTGCTGCTCGGACTGCGTGATCGCCGCATGGGAAGCGACCAAGTGAGCAACCTCGAAGAGGACCTGCGCCGCAGGCTGATGCTCGCTGGTGGGAAGGCACGATGAAGCGCAAGTACAAAGCACCTGCCTACATCACCGAGCAGCTCGAAGATCTGGCGCAGCTGACCAACGGATGGTACGATGGCGAAGGACGCAAGATCAAGCGCACGTCGCTGCATGCAGCGCACCAACGCTTCCGCGAGTACGATGGGCCGCCCGTCATCCTCATTGCCAATCTCGACGGCAGCATCCAGGCCACATTCGAGCCGACCATCAAGGGACACCAGCACGAGGACGAGATCCTATGAACGACATCGAATCATTCCCCGGCACGCTCTACGTGGGCCACAATGCGTTCGCCCATATGGCGCGCGTGGCGCTGCTCGCTCTCGGTAAGCCGATCGAGGACGGACCCATCTACGACTTCGCATCCAAGAGCGAGGGCTTCTATGGGGACATGGCCACCATCGAGAATCTGACCGCCGACTGGGCTCGTGCGCTATGACCGACGCACTCACCAGACTCCTGGGCACAGCAATCGCCCACCCAACAGAGAGCACCGCGCAGCTGGAGAAGATCCGCTGCGAGGGCTCGCTGCTGGAGTTCGTCAAGGCTGGCTGGCACGCACTTGAGCCTGGCACCGAGTTCCTGCATGGGTGGGCAGTCGAGGCCATGGCAGAGGCCCTTGAGCGCGTGACCAATGGCGACATCCGCCGCCTGCTGATCAACGTGCCGCCTGGCTGCACCAAGTCCATGCTGGTGAACGTCTTCTGGCCTGCATGGGAGTGGGGACCGAAGAGCAAGGCCGACTACCGATACATCAACGCCAGCTACGGCGCCGACCTCTCCATCCGCGACAACATGCGCTGCCGCGACCTCATTCAGTCCGAGTGGTATCAGGCCAACTGGGGCGACCGCTTCCAGATGAAGGGCGACCAAAACGCCAAGATCCTATATGAGAATGATCGTACTGGTTGGCGTTTTGCCGCTTCTGTTGGCAAGGGCATTACTGGACGTCGTGGTGATCGGATCATTGTGGATGATCCGCACAGCGTGGAGAACGTGGAGAGCGACGTCGTCAGAGAGCGCGCGCTACGATGGTTCTTCGAGACGTTGAGCAGCCGCTACAACAAGCTCGACGAGTCCGCCATGGTGGTGATCATGCAGCGCGTGCATGACCGCGACCTGTCCGGCGCCATCATCGCCAAGATGGCCGAAGGCAAGCTCAACTACGAGCACCTCTGCCTGCCCATGGAATTCGAGACCGACCACCCGCACAAGAGCACCCGCTTCGTCGACCCCCGCACAGAGGACGGCGAGCTGCTGTGGCCTGAACGCTTCAGCCCCAACGCAGTCGACGAGCAGAAGGAGACCTTCCGCGCATGGGGCGGCACGTACGCAGAGGCAGGCCAGCTCCAGCAGAGGCCCGTCCCGCGCGGTGGTGGAATGTTCAAGCGCGACGACATCGAGGTGCTCGACGGCATACCCGCCCACGCCACGGTGGTGGCGCGAGCACGAGGGTGGGACCTCGCTGCGACCGACTCCAGCAGGGCCGCCTACACCGTGGGCTGCAAGATCGCCAAGCTGGCAGACGGCCGCATCGTGATCGAGGACGTGGTCCGCGGCCGGTGGGGACCAGCCGAGGTCGAGGCGAAGCTGCTGGCGTGCGCCAACGTGGATGGGCCTGGTATCGTCCAGTTCATCCCTCAAGATCCAGGCCAGGCAGGTAAGAGCCAGGTAAGGGCTTTCGCCGCCATGCTCGAAGGGCACAACGCCCGCTTCTCACCGGAGAGCGGGGACAAGGAGACCAGGGCCATCCCGATCGCAGCCCAGGCCGAGGCAGGCAACCTCGCCATGGTCCGCGCCCCATGGAACGACGCCCTGCTGGCTGAGATGACCCTCTTTCCAGCTGGCCAGTTCAAGGACCAAGTCGATGCGCTGACCCGCGCCTACGACTGGCTGCTCCAGAATAGGGCACCGGCCATCGCCACCGTCCCAGGTCGCATGATTGAGAAATGAGAGATTCTTCAAAGAATAGTTTCACTTTCTGCTAGGATGACCCCTCAATGAGCAGCAAATCACGCCGAGGCCCCAAGGCCCAGCCAGTGCAGAAGGCCGCCGCAGACAACGTGCTCGGCGGAAGCACCGGCGTGGACAAGACCAACCCTGGCCCCTACTCGGTGGTCGGCGCTCCTGGCACCGCGATCTACGGCGGCACGATCGTCTCCAAGGAGACCGAGTCGAGGCTTCAGGGCCGCCAGAAGTACATCACCTACAGCAACATGCTGGCCAACACGTCGATCGTCGGCGCTGGCGTGCGGCATTTCGTTGACCTGGTGGCGAAGGCAGACTGGAGCGTCGAGCCCGCGGACGAGAGCGCCGCGGCCGAAGAGATGGCCGAGCTGATCGAAGAGATCATGGGCGACATGACGACGCCCTGGTATCGGATCATCAAGCGCATGGCGCTCTTCTCCATGTACGGCTTCTCGGTCGCAGAGTGGACAGCCAAGCGCAGGGACGACGGCGTGATTGGCCTGCTCGACATCGAGCCCCGCAGCCAGAAGACCATCGAGAAGTGGGAGCTGGACACGTCCGGCACCGTGACCGGCTTCATCCAGACCGACCCGCAGAACGGCCAAGAGATCTACCTGCCCCGCGGCAAGTGTCTCTACATCGTGGACGACGCACTCGACGACTCGCCCGAAGGGCTGGGCCGCTTCCGCCACCTGGTGAAGATCGCGGACCGCCTGGAGAAGTACGAGCTGCTGGAGCACTGGGGCTTCGAGACCGACCTGCGCGGTGTGCCTGTTGCACGTGGGCCATTCACCGACCTGGAGATCATGGTGCAGAACGGCACCCTCTCCCGCGCGCAGGCCACGGCGCTCAAGCAGCCCATGCTGAACTTCATCGAGAACCACCAGCGTACCCCGGACATGGGCATGCTGTTGGACTCGAAGACGTACCAGACCACCGACGAGCGCAACGCCCCAAGCAACGTCCGCCAGTGGGACGTCGAGCTGCTGAAGGGCGACCCTCAGAGCGTCGAAGAGATCGCCGCAGCAATCGAGCGACTCAACCGCGAGATGGCCCGCATCCTCGGAGTGGAGCAGCTGCTGCTGGGCGAAAGCGCAGGCGGCAGTCATGCGCTCTCCCGCGACAAGACTCAAGCCTTCGGGCTGATGGTCGACTCCGCCCTGGTGGCGATCAAGGAAGTGGTCGAGCGCGATCTGCTCGACACCCTCTGGAGCCTGAACGGCTGGGACGAAGATCTCAAGCCCAAGTTCAAGATCGAGAAGATCCAGTACCGCGACGTCGAGCAGGTGACCAGCGCCCTTGAGCAGCTGGCCCGCGCAGGCGCGACCATGGACCTCAACGACCCCGCGGTGAACGAGATCCGCGCACAGCTCGGCCTGTCTGATGCACCGGAGCAGGAGGAGGTCGACATGGACCTGGCGCTCAACGGCGCCAACCCGATGCTGCCTGACGGCACGCCTGCGGAAGAAGAAGAAGCCATCGAGCCTGAAGACGAAGGCAAAGCGGAGAAAATGATCTCCCGCATCCTGCGAAAGATGTTCACCCCATAGACCGCCACCTCTGCTACACTGGCCCGCGAGGTAGCGGCCCAGCGAGCGGGCTGTCCGATCCCCAAGGACGACGCACCTGGCCGCACCTCACCCCCAAAACGATATGAAGCACATCATCCTCTTTTTCGTCCTGGCCACCGCGGCCTTCGGACAAGTGACCCGGACGCAAGTCGGCGAAGCACTCAAGGTAGCTGAAGCAGCCGAAGCGCAAGTGGGTGCCGAGCGCGAGACGCTCAACCGTCTGGAGGCAGCAGCCCAGGAGCAGCGCACCGTGCTGCAAGAGTCTGCCAAGGAAGCGAAGGCCGCAGAGGACCTCTTCCAAGAGCTGGTCGAGTCGTATCTTCGTGGGCTCGCCCCGCCAGCCACCAGCCGCCCCGGCGAGGACCTCGACTGGAGCGTCCGAGCGAAGCCCGCTGGTACAGACATCGACTGGGTCGTCCGCGAGAACACGTACACGAGCAGCCGCGGGCTCGACCCGGAAGCCAACTACGGAGACGCATACCGCGCGAGCCGCGCGAGCGGAGACGACGACATCGTCTTCGGGATCTTCGGGGACACTGGACGCGCCATGGTCGGCGGCCTCTACAGCCAGAGCGGACCCGACGATCTGGCCTTCGGCGGAGACGCCACCGCCAGCGCAAGCTTCGTTGGCCTGAACGCCACCGCCAGTATCGAGCTGGGCTTCGGATCGCACAACAACAGCAGCCAGCCCACCGGGAGCGTCTGCGCATTCGACCTCGGGCTGCGAGGTCCTGCCGACACGTTCCTGATCCGCTCAAACGGACGGAGCGAGCACGTACAGCTTGACGGCTGCTGGTTCCTGGGCCGCCGCGGATGGGACTACACCTCCGACGAGAACGCCTACGCCTCCGGCCTGCACATCGACAACTGGGGCACGTTGGTACTGCGCAACCAGAAGTGGCGGGGAGAGACCCCCGGATCGCCTGGCCTCAAGATCCGGGAGCATCAGTTCTATCTGAAGAGCGGACGCATCAGCACGCTGATCGAGAACAACGACCTCTTCGGAGGCAACCGCAGCGGATTCCAGCGCCGCCCTGGAGCGGAGTATCAGGAGCAGCCCACCGATCGCATGATGATCCGAGGCAACTACTCCGACAGCTACGGAAGCAACCACGAGCACTCCGATGGAGGCGCCGCGCTGACTGTGTGGGTCAGCAACCCGGCCACGTACGTCTACGACAACGTCATTACCAACTTCCGCTACCAGGCGCTGGTGATCTCCGGACAAGGACCGTCTACCAACTTCCCATTCCTGTCCAGCGGCAACCAGCACAGGCAAGTCTACGTGGCAGGCAATACGTTCATCCCAGGACCACTCACCGAGCGGGACACGGCGAGCTTGTCGAGCTGCGACGAGCTTCACATCTGGGGCGACAACGAGATGGTCGGCACCGTGAACATCGACGCCGAGTGGAATTGGAACATCAACGGCACCAGCAACCAGCGCGAATACATCTACGCCGACGAGCCGCCAATCTGGCACCTCGTGCGATTCATCCCTGGCGAAGGAAACTACGTCCTCACCACCGAAGACAAGGAAGCCCTCCTGGTCAACTGAACCATGGCAGTCATCGACACCATCACCATCGGCGGGGACAGCTTCAGCGTCTACGCCCTGACCGCATCTGGTGCGGTCTCCGAGACCTCGACCTTCTGGAATGGAAGGCTCGGGGCCGAAGCAGCTGCATGGGCTGCCGCGGTGACCGCTGCCGCTGACGACGAGAAGCGCGCCCTGGCCGCTGCCGCAGACTGGCTCGATCGGGCTTCGCTCTTCACCGGCTCGAAGACCGTTGCCACGCAGGCCCGCGCCTGGCCGCGAGACGGCGCTGCGGACGGCTGTGCTGGACTCGACGTCACAGACGGCTCGACACCCGACGAGATCTTCTACGCGCAGGCTTGGCTCGCTGGGGCCATCCTGGTGGACACCGCTGCCGCAGCATCATCCGGAGAGGGCGCCAACATCAAGTCCGCCAAGGCCGGATCCGCCCAAGTGGTGTTCTTCCGACCGACGGAGGGCACCGCGAGCGACACGCGCCTGCCGCAAGTGGCTGACGACTACGTGAAGTGCTTCACCAGCGCAGGCACGAGCAGCGGCATCGCTGGCCCGACCATCACCGGCACGAGCGCGACGTCCAGCGCGACCGCGTGCGACGACGAGCTGACGGAGGGCTTCGCGTAATGGGAAACCCACTCTTCGGCGTCAACATCTCCGGCCTGATCAATGCTAACATCGGACCTGGCGTCAACGACGCGGTCCTGACCAAGACCACCAACGGTACTCGCAACGGAGGGCAGCTCACCGGCGGCACCAACCCGACGACCACCACGCACGCCTGCAAGGGCTTCGTGGACCTGCTCAACAAGAACCGCCTGGAGGGCTCAGTCGTCCAGGACACAGACTCGCTGGTGGCCATCATCGGAGACAGCATCGCAGGCGGAGCAGTGCCCACCGCAGGCGACAGGGTGACGATCGTGGGCAAGGAATACAACATCATCGAGGTGACCGTGGACCCCGCGCTCGCCGTCTACAACTGCGTCGGCAGAGCAAACTGATATGGGATCAAACTTTCAAAAATTCCGCGAGCCGATCATGGCTCCTTCGTTCCAGCTCACCGACGGCACCGTGCTTGGTGGCGGTGGTGGCGCAACTCCGGCAGTCGCCGCAGTGGCAGTCGCTCCGTTCACCATCGTGGATACGCCTGTCGCAATCCAGCGTCTGCGTGTCACGCTCGACGCATACCAGTTCGACATCCTGGCAGCTGCTGACTTCGCCTCGGTCAAGCTCGCCGAGCTGGGCAGTCGCGTAATCATGATGGGCGTCCAGTCGGAGCTTGACTTCGTCAAGGACAACACGGGCGTCTTGACCACGGCTGCTCTCGACGTTGCCATGTCGTCCGCTGCTGCCTCGTCGTCCAACTTCACATCTGTCGCAGCCAATGCTGACCTGATGCCCAAGATCGACATCAACGGCACGGGCGACCACCTGGATCAAGCATTCGACAGGTTCACGCTGCTGTCCGGCGCCACCGTCACCAACTACCCACGAGTCTCCATCAACACTGGGGTCTACCTGAACATCCAGACCAGCATCCTGGCTGACGGGTTCCTAACGCTGACGGGCTGGATCGACCTCTACTACATCGACCTTGGTGTCTCAGTCTGATGGGTTTCGAGAAGCACAGACGACCGATCATGGCCACGCACTTCGTGGACTACAAGGATCCGGATGCTTTTCGTGGGCGTGCTCCTGACACGTTCAAGTGGATCTGCACCGTGGCCGATCTGCCCACGCAGGTGGGTGGCGTCATCACGCTGGTCGACGATCTGACTTACTACTTCACGAACGACGTGGACCTGGAGGGAAGCCGGATCCAGCTTGGACAGAACACGGTCATCCTGGGCACCAGCTCGGAGAATGTGACGCTGACCTCGACTGGGCTTTCCGCCGCCACGGCGCTCATCACGGGGGAATACACCTTCCCGATGCGCAACGTCTCGATCACCCACGGGACGGGCATCGCGCTGACGGCTGCGGACTCTGTGCAGGTGCTCGACTGGACGGCTGTCAACTTCGTGGACTGCCCAATCATCGGTACGATCGACGGATACAACAACGCAATCTTCAACGACTGCGCTCTGCTGAATTCCGCCAACATGACCTTCACGGGTAACGTATCTACTATCGGTTGGAACAACTCGATTATGGTGGGCCTGGCTGGTCAGTCCACGTTCATCTTGGATGCTGGCCTTGTAATCACCACCAGGTTCCGGATCATCTACTCGGCCCTGGTCGCGTTCGGTGGGGCAACGGCCATCAACTTCAGCACGTCTGCCACGGTGCCCATCGAGGGCTACATCCTGGACAGCTGCGCATTCTCTGGAGGCGCAACGTACATCGCTGGGGTCCAGTTCGACGACAACAAGTCGCGATTTGTGGCCAACACTGGGGTCATCAATTCGGCATCGTTTGGAGCCTACACCATCACGGGCAGCACCACCGAGACCGTGATCGCGCTGGCTGATACGCCAGTCAAGATCCTCGGAACGTCAGTGGACAACGCCATCACGCAGAGATTCACCCACGCCAACAATCGCCTTACATACGTGGGCGCCATCCAGCGTGACTTCTCCGTCATCTGCGCTGTATCTGCAACCTCAGGGAACAACAAGACGCTAGGCTTCCTGGTCGCGAAGAACGGAGTGGTGGTGGCCGAGACCGAGTCCATCACCACGACCAGCGGCAACGGCAGAGCGGAGGGCGTTTCGGTTCAGGGAGTGGTGGCATTGACCACCGACGACTACATCGAGATCTGGGTTGAGAACACCACCGACGCATCCAACGTGACGGTCGAAGCCCTGAACGTCATCATCTCAGCACTGAACTAGATATGGGAGACATCATCGACCCCGCGAGCCGCCTCCAGCGGCTGATCCGTCAGCAGAACCCGCGATTCGCGTCCGGGTTCCGTCTGCTGGTGAAGCAGATCAAGCGGGACGTCGACCTGGTGGAGATCGCTGCGCTGATCGAGGCTGGCCGACTGGAAGAGGCCCTGACCATCACCTTGGCCCGCACCCCGCGGCTGGGCAACCTTTGGGTCGACAGCTACGTGACCGCGGCCAAGGACACGGCCAAATTCCTGAACCGCGAAGTGGCCAGCATCGTGGTCGACTTCGATCAGACCAACCCCTTCGCCATGCGCATCGCGCGCGAGAACCAGCTGCGCCTGGTGAACGGATTCGGGGACGTCCAGCGCCGAGCCACGCGCGAAGCTCTGATCGACGGCATCCAGACCGGCGCCAACCCGCTCCAGCAGGCGCGCAACTTCAAGGACTCGATCGGGCTCACCGAGCGCCAGGTGCGGGCGGTCAACAACTACAAGCGGCTGCTGCGCGAGGGAGACGCCGAGGCCCTCACCCGCGAGCTGCGGGACCGGCGCTTCGATCGCACCGTCCGACGGGCGATGGAGAGCGGCCGTCCGCTGACCGAGGCCCAGCTGGACAAGATGACCGACCGCTACCGCGAACGCTACATCCAGTACCGCAGCCGCGTAATCGCGCGCACCGAGGCGCTGAAGAGCGTCCACCAGGGGAAGCACAATATGTATCAGCAGGCCATCGAGAACGGAGACCTCGACGCCAACAACCTGATGCAGGAGTGGGAGACCAGCATGCTGGACAACGTCCGGGACTCGCACTCCGACATGCACGGCCAGATCCAACCCTGGGGCCAACTGTTCATTTCAGGTAAAGGTAACGCCACGGAGATGCCAGGAGGATTCGGTGTCCCAGAAGAGGACATCCAGTGTGCGTGCGCTGTGGGCACCAGGATTACGAAGATCACCGCCCCCGGTGGGTTCAGCATCAGCATCGTGGACAGCCTTTGAATTTCTTTGGAAAAGTCTACACTTTCCCACTCTGACTCCCTAGCATAGATACCTCGATGACGCATCAGCTCCAAGCATCCGAAATTCTGAAGGTCGACGAATCCCTAGGTCTCGTCTTCGGATTCGCCATTATCTGCAAGGTCGACGGCGAAGACCACTTCGATCTCCAGGCCGACCACATCCCCGAAGGCGTGATGCTCAAAGGTAGCCTGGATTTCGCGAAGGGCAAACGAGTCGCCAAGGAAATGCACCAGGGTGACTCAGTTGGCGACGTCGTCTTCATGTTTCCCATGACGAGCGAGATCGCGGCGAGTCTGAATATCGTCACCAAACACACCGGCCTGCTGATCGCAATGCAGCCGGACGACCCCGAAGTCCTCCGCAAGTTCGCCACCGGCGAATACACGGGCTTCTCCATCGGCGGCACAGCCGTCAACGAGACAATCTGATGATCGACCCCGAAACCGGCGAGCTGAAGCGCAGCGTCTTCAAAGAGATGCGCCTCAATGAAGTCTCCGCAGTGGACAAGCCCGCACAACCTGGCGCCACCATGTCCATCATGAAGCGAGCGGCCGATGTGCTGAAGGGCAAGAACCCATTCGCCTCGAAGGACGAAGACGAGGCCATGGAGGCCGAGGACGAGGGCGAGGACAAAAAGAAGAAGCCCGGCAAGAAGAAGAACCCATTCGGAAAGCGAGCAGGCATGACCGCGCCAGACGCGGACCACCAGCACCTTCTCACCGACGAGGTAGGCCCAGACATGCGCGCCACGTCCGGCGAGACCATGCACGCCGTCACCAAGGACGGCAACTTCCATTCTCACCCCTGGATCAGGAACGAGGACGGAACCATCACCATCGGTAAAGCCCATGGTCACTCTCACGACGTCACCGAAATGGTGAGCGTTGACAAACAAGCAGCAGCCGACGTGCCCGACGTCACCGATGCTTCAAATCTCTCGGGTGTTCCCGCCGATTCTGTCGGCACCGTTTCTAAAGAGGCACCTATGTCCCAGCAGAACGATCAGACCGACCAAACCCTGGCGGTCGCCAAGCAGCTCGAAGAAGCCAACGCACGGGTCGCCCGCGCTGAAGCGGTTGCCGAGCTGAACGATGCCCAGCGTGGCATCTTCAAGTCCCTGGACGCTGAAGGCCAAGACGCCTTCCTCGCCCTCACCCCTGACGCGCGCGAGGGCGAAGTGACCAAGTCGCTTGACGCCAACGCGGTCATCGAAGTCGTTGACGGCGTCGAGTACCGCAAGAGTGACGACCCCCGTCTCCTTGCACTCGCCAAGTCGGCTGCATCCGAGAAGGCTCTTCGCATCGCTGGTGAGGTCACCGCTAAAGCGGCCGACCTGCGCAAGCGGGCTGAAGCTCTTCACCTTCCCGGCACCGTCGAGGTCCGCATGTCGATCCTGAAAGGTATCGACTCGCTGCCTGCTGACGAGCAGGGTCCTGCCCTTGAGTCGCTTGCGGCCCAGAACGCAGGCATGGCCAAGGCTTTCGAGAGCCGTGGCACCTCGGCCGTTCCCAGCTCGGGCAACGAGCTGAACGACATCGCCAAGTCGATCCGCACCGCGGATCCTTCCCTTTCCGTGGAGCAGGCAATGGCCAAGGCTCTTGACACCCCCGAAGGCGCAGCGGCTTACAGCAAGTCGCTGGGCATCTGATCCAAAGGAGATCTGAACCATGTCAACTTCACAGAGCGTTACGCTCATCTCACGCGAAGCTGGTAGCGCCGTCACGGTCTACCGCCTCGTCGCACAAGCGGCCGATGGCCAATGCGATCACGTCGCGGACGCCACCGTGCGCCCGATCGGCGTTTCCGCTGAATCTGTCGCAACCGTTGGGCAGTCGCTGCCCGTCGCTATCCCCACCGGCGCCATCGTGAAGATGGAAGCCGGTGCGACCGTCGCTGCCCTTGCCGAGCTGGAAGCAGCTGCTGACGGCACGGGTCGCTGCATCGCGCACACCACCGGCGCAGGTGATTACAAGGTGGGCATCGCGCTCACTGGTGGCGCCGCTGGCGACATCATCGAAGTTCAGTTCCTGGTCGACATCGACCAAGCCTGATCCAACCCGCTTCAACAAGGAAATAGACCATGTCTTTCAGCCAACCGTCGCGGTCCGATGTTCACATCAACGGCCCGCTCTCCAGCATCTCGCTGGCGTTCATCCAGTCCGCAGACAGCTTCGTCGCTGACCGCGCCTTCCCCCGCCTCGCAGTGTCGAAGCAGTCGGACACGTACTTCACGTACGACCGCGGCTACTTCAACCGTGCGGAAATGGCGAAGCGCGCGCCCGGTGCAGAATCTGCCGGTGCGAACTACGCCCTCTCGACGGACAGCTATGCAGCTGACGTCTGGGCTCTTCACCGGGACGTTGCCGACCAAGTTCGTGCCAACGCCGACAGCCCGATCAGCCTCGACCGCGAGGCCACCGAGCTGCTCACCCTCCAGGCGCTTCTGCGCAAGGAGAAGGAGTGGGCTGGTGCTCACTTCATCACCGGCGTTTGGACGACCGAGCGCGCTGGCGTTGCGGCGACCCCGACCGGCACGCAGTTCCTTCGCTGGGACGTCGCTGCCTCCACGCCGATCGAGGACGTCCGTCAGGGCGTCCGCACGGTGCAGAGTTCCACGGGCTTCCGTCCCAACCGTATGGTCCTCGGCCGTACGGTCTACGACGCGCTCCTGGACCACCCCGACATCGTCGGGCGTCTTGACCGCGGCCAGACTTCTGGTCCGGCCATGGTCATGCGGGACGCACTCGGTGCGCTCTTCGAGATGGACGAGATCCTCGTCATGGATGCGATCGAGAACACCGCAAACGAGGGCGCCACGAACGTCCACGCTTTCATCGGTGGCAAGAACGCGCTCCTTCTCTACACGCCCTCCTCGCCGGGTCTCATGATCCCGTCCGCTGGTTACACGTTCACCTGGAACGGTTTCATGGGCGGCGGCGCTCTTGCCACGCGCATCAAGCGCATGCGCATGGAGCACCTTGAGTCTGACCGCATCGAGATCCAGATGGCTTTCGATCAGAAGCTCGTGGCCGCCGACCTCGGCGCCATGTTCCTGAACGCAGTCAGCTGATCCTGCGCTGGGCGTCCTGTCCTCAGTCAGGGCGCCCGGCTACCACCACCTCACCCCCACGAACCACCATGCGACACTGGAAACAACGCTACTCTTTCGACGCTGACCTGATCTTCACTCGTACGATGAAGCTCGGAATCTGTGGCGTCCAAGTCGTCCATGCCGGTGATCCTGTCACTCCGGAAATGAAGTCCATCCTCGGACGCAATCGCCTGAAGCTCTGGTGGGAGACCAAGCGCATCGAGCTTGCCAACTTCGACGGAGACCTCGGCCGCGTGGTCGAGCCCGTCTCAAAGCCGAAGCCCGCACCCAAGCCGAAGACTTCCAAGAAGAAGTCCAAGCAGCAGAACCTCGACGTGGACCACAACCTCGGCGGACCAGAGCTGGGCCTTCCCAAGCTCGACAAGCCGAAGGATGAGTCTCCGTTCTGATGGCAACCGAAGACCGCCAGATCCAGATCATCATCAACGCCCTCGACGGGCTTGCTGAACAGATCATCAAGAGCGTGGTCCTCGACGTCGTAGCCAACCTCGTGAAAGCTCCGCAGGAGGGAGGCACGCCGGTGGCTACTGGTTGGGCTCGTGCCAACTGGATCCCGCGAATCGGCGGAGCCACCATGGAAGCTGTCGGAGACCCGGAAGCTGTGGGATCTGCCAAGGCCGCCCAGCAGGTGGGCCTTGGATCTGTCCTGGCGTACAAGCTCGTCAGCGGCCCCGTATACATCTCAAACAACGTCCCGTACATCCTTCGGCTCAACGAGGGTAGCAGCCAGCAGGCGCCCGCAGGCTTCGTCCAGAGGGCAGTCCAGCTGGCAGTCACCGAGCAACTCGTGGCCAAGTTCCAAAGCTAATGACATCCGTCACTCTCAACGAGGCCCGCGAGGCCATCTACGCCAGGTTCGTCGCCCAGACGACTCTGGCTGGGAGCGCGTACACATTCACCAGCGAGGACTTCACCGCACCAACCGATGCCCAGTGGGCTCGGGTAACCGTCGCGCACGAGGCTGGAGTCCAAGATTCCCTGGGCTCGGTCGGCAGCCGCAAGTACCTCCGGAGAGGACGAGTCCTCGTCCAGATCTTCGGTCCAGTGGACCAGGGCCTGCGCGCGCTGGACCTGCTGGCTGATGCCACGCGAGACATCTTCGAGGGGACGCAATTCGGCGGCCTCTACTTCGTTAGCGCAGACGTCCGCGAGAGCGGACAAGATGGCGAGTGGTTTCAGCTCGTCGTTGATGCACCCTTCGACTACCAGGAAACCAAGTAACCAGGAGCCCATATGGCACGTTCACTCACAAACAACCTCGCGATGGCAGTGGCCATCGAAACGAGCATCGGCGTTCTGCCTGCGACTCCTCTTTGGGTCAAGCTGGAGCCGAACTCGATTGGTGCCTACGGCGCCACCATCACGACCGTTCCGCGGAACCCGATCTCCAACACGCGGCAGCAGCGCAAAGGATCGGTGACCGACCTCGACTCCAGCGTGGAGTGGGAAGGCGACATGACCAAGGACCACGTCCTCGGTTTTGCGGAAGGCTTCATCTTCGGGCAGCGCCAGAATAGCACCGTCATGGAGCGAGTGCAGGCAGGCTCGGACTACGAAGACCTGGCAGCGGTCAACGCCACCAACGCCTACAGCCACTCCGCTCTTTCCGCGGCGCTGGTTCAGGACACGCTGGTCTTCGTCCGCGGCATGACCACGGCAGCCAACAACGGACTGAAGGAAGTGGCCGCATCGAGCACCACGATCCTGACGATCGTCGAAGGCGCTGCACCCACCAACGAGACGCCAGCCAACAGCACCGGCGCACGGATGGACGTCTGCGGACATCGTCTTGCTGACGCCACGTGGGACGACACCGCTAAGGCAGTGGGCTCCAGTGCCAAGGACCTCACTACGTTCGGTCTCTCGGTGGGCCAGTCGCTTCGTGTGGGCTCGGACGCCAACGCACTGACTGGTGGTCAACTCGTCGGCCGGATCATCTCGATCACCGCTGCGCTGATCACTCTGGACAAGGTCCAGAACCTTGGCGCCTCCACCTTGAACGGTGGTGGCAACGTGACAGCTGACGCATGCGATCTGCTCTATGGGCAATTCGTAAAGAACGTGGCAGTCAGCTCGTCTGACTTCCTCCAGCGGAGCTTCGGCTTCGAGCTGGCCTACGATGATCTTCAGAACCCCGCAGGCACAGGCGACGAGTACGAGTACGCGCTGGGCAACCTCTGCAACGAGCTGACGATCAACATGCCCGGCCAGGACAAGGCCACCCTGTCCTTCGGGTTCATCGGTACGACCACCGAGGACATCACCACGACGCGCAAAACGAACTCGGCGGAAGCTGTCGAGCCTCTCCAGACGGCGGCCTTCAACACCGCTGCATCGTTCGCGCGCCTCAACATGACGGACACCTCCGAGGTCTCACTTGGTGCGTGCTTCAAGTCGCTGACGATCGTCCTTGGCAACGAGGTCAGCCCAGAGAAGTGCCTCGGCACGCTTGGCGCCTTCGCCATGAACACGGGCAACTTCAAGGTCAGCCTCGACGCAGAGCTGCTCTTCACCGATTCGGACCTTGCCCAGGCGGTCAAGGATAACCAGACGGTGACGATGGACTTCCTCCTGGAGAACGACGACGGCGCTGTGGCCCTGGACATCCCGTCCATGACCCTCGGCGGTGGCACGAAGAACTACCCCGTCAACGAGTCGATCAAGATCTCGGTGACCGGCGAAGCCTTCGGTGATACGACCCTCGACACCTCGATCGGATTTACGGAATACCCGTACTTCCCTACGGTCGCCTGATCTGTTAGAACATGGGAGCGGTGATCCGATTACCGCTCCCATTCGCCTCACCCCTTTCCCCCAAGGAAACCATGTCTCAATTCGGACAACTGAAAGCCCTCCACGTCAAGGACGGCGACACCGCGGAATTCTTCTTCTCCGAGCTGGAGGGAGTCCCGGTGCTCACCTGCAAGCCCGCGACGAATATCAACAAGAGCTTCCTGAACGCCGTCATGGCGGCCAGTAAGCAAGCCTCCAGGGTCGCCAAGGCCAAGCGCAAGGTCAGCGGCAAGCAGGACGATACAATCACGCAGGCGGCCATCGACAAGGCCCGCATGGATGACATCGACCTCTTCGTGGACCACGTGGTGGTGGGCTGGGAGGACGTCGTCAATCAGGACGGCGAGCCCGTCGAATTCTCCAAGGAGAACTGCCGGGACTTCCTCCAGGCGATCCCGCCGGAGATGTTCACCGAGCTGCGCCTCTTCTGCCTGGACATTCGGAACTTCAGGCCCGATGCGGTCGAGATGGATCCCGAAGAGCAGGAGACACTCCAGGGAAACTGAAAGCGCGGCTGCTCTGGGAGCTGGAATTCGACCAGAAATCCCATGCTTTTGACCAACACTGGTCCCGGAACGTGCCGCTGAATCGAGGGCTTCAGGAGTTCATAGACTCCGAGCCCACTCTGGAGCCCTTCGAGGACATCTACATGCGGGCATTCTGGCGCCTGGTGACCGAGCGTAGGGGCGGACCCGTGATTCCCTACTCGGAGATCGAGAAATATGCCACCAATCTGGGGCTCGAATCTGCTATGATCGAGACATTCTGCGAGGTGATCTGGAGCCTCGATCGCGCCTATTCCGACTGGGCACGAGCTACATCCAAGACCGCATCTGAATGAACCCATGGCCGACTTTCGCATCAACGTAATCGTGGACCCGTCCCGTGTCAAGACTGGCACGGCTACGGCGAAGCGTGAATTGAACAAAGTCACGAAGGAATCGAACAAGCTCGGGCAGTCGCTGCGCCGAGCTTTCGGTCTAATCGGTGGGGCTCTCCTGATCCGCAGCTCGATTGGAATCCTGGCTGCCTTCTCGCAAGAGATGAGCACCGTGGGCGCTGTCTCCAATGCTACCGCGGACGAGCTGCGCGTGCTGGAAGAAAGGGCGCTTTCCCTCGGCAAGACCACCCGCTTCACCGCGACCGAGGCAGCGCAGGGGCTCACCGAGCTGGCGCGCGCAGGTCTCTCCGTGGACCAGGCCAACAAGTCAATCGGCACGTCCCTGACGCTGGCGCAGGCTGGCGGAGTGTCAATCGCGGACGCTGCGGCGATCACCACCACGGCGCTGAAGGTCTTCAACATCGCTGCCGGTGATTCCGAGCGCGTGGCAGACACCCTGGTGATCGCAGCCAACAGCGCCAAGACCAACGTCAACGAGCTGGGCCAGGCGTTCACCTTCGTGGCGGCCAATGCTAACGACCTGAACGTCTCCATGGAGGACACCACCGCTGCGCTCGCCACCCTGGCGGAAGGTGGGCTCACCGCGACACGGGGCGGCACGGCGCTCCGCTCGGTCCTTCTAGGACTGGCAGCGCCCACGCGAGAAGCAGAAGAAGCCCTCGACGCTGCTGGCCTGAAGCTCACCGACGTGGATATCGCAGCCCGAGGTCTGGTGCCCGTCCTTCAGACGCTGGCGGACGCGCAGCTGGACTCCGGCGCCAAGGCGGCGATCTTCGGCAAGCGGTTCTCCGCGGCCTCGTCGATCCTCTTCAACAACCTGGACAAGTTCGACCAGATCACCGACAGCTTCAAAGAGCTTGGTGGCGAGGCGCAGCGCGTGGCAGACGCGATGGATGACAACCTCAACGGCGCGCTGCTCCGCGCCAAGTCTGCCTTCCAGGGACTGATCCTCTCCATCGGACAGTCCGGTGGCCTGGAGACCCTGACCACGCTGGCCAACGGCACCGCGGTGGCGTTCAACTTCCTTGGCGACAACGTCGAAGCTCTGGGCGTTGCCTTCGGCGTGCTGACTGTTGGGTTCGCACTGACCAAGATTGGCTTCCTGACCAGCACCACCGTGTCCATCGGGGCCACCGCCGCATACATCGCGAACAACGGCGCAGCGTCCGCGCTGGCTGTCGCCCACACTGGCCTCGGAGTGGCTGCACTCAATGCTGCTGCTGGCCTGAAGGCCGCTGCAATCGCTGCTGCTGCGAACCCGTTTGGAGTATTGGTGATCGGAGCAACCACAGCATTCATCGCAGTGCGGACGCTTACAGAGAGCCTGGACGAAGAAGCAAAAGCTCTTGAGATTGCAAACAAAGGTAAATTCTCCGGCCTGACGGAATTCGCAAAGGCCAACGAGCGTGTCAGGGATATCACCGACAACATCAAGGGATATGCCAGGCAGCTCAAGGATGGATCAATCAACCAGCAGCAGTTCGCGCTCCTCATCAAGACCTCGTCTGGGTCGCTCAAGTTCTACCGAGATGAGATCGACAGGTTGTCTGGAGCCACCGATAAGGCGAAGCAGAAGCAGCGCGATCTGATCGACGCTACCGAAGACCTCAACACTGCCTTCTCCATATCGAAGGCAACGCTCCAGGAGCAGGCTCGACTGCTGGGCTTCGGCAACAAGGAGCGAGAGATCCAGTCGCAGCTGCTTCAGGAGATCAAGGCGCTTCAGGAAGCCGGTGGGCCGGACCTGACCGCAGCGCAGCTGGCGGAGCTTGAGCTGCTCATCCGCAGCAACCAAGCACTCGCTGACCGCGCCGATGTCCTCGACGGGATCCGCGGACCGCAGGAAGAATTCGTGCGCGACCTGACCAGCCTCCAGGGGCTCCTGGCTGATGGCACCATCAACGCAAATGAGTTCAACGCGGCCGTCGCTTCGCTTGCCAGCAGCTCCACCGGCATCGACCTGTCGAGCCTTGAGCTTCCAGAAGGGATCGGAGAGGGTATCGACTTTGAGAAGACCCTAGCTGACCTCCAGGCTGTAGTCGCTGCGGAGACCAAGCGCATCGAGGTGGAGCAACTCCGCCAGAGCCTCATCTCAGACATCCTCGGCAACGAGGCGCAGCTGCAAGAGTCGAAGCGAGTTCTGCTTGACCTGCTCAACGAGGAGATCATCAGCGTAGACCAGTACCGCGCCAAGCTGGCGGAGATCACCGCAGAGCTGAACCCACTCACCGACGCGCAGAAGAGCCTGGCCGAGACGCTCGCAGCGATCAAGGGACCGCAAGAAGAAGCTCGCCTGACTTTCGAGAATCTGAACGTCCTCCTCCGAGATGGTAAGATCGACGCAGAGGAGTACGAAGCAGCGATCGCCAGGCTCGGTCCAGCATTCGCAGAGGCCCAGGCAGGCGCAGGTGGGCTGACTGGTCAGCTCGGACAGGGACTCAAAGACGGGCTCAAGAACGCCAAGGCTGGACTGACCGACGTCTCCGGAGCGGCAGAGTCGCTGGTGGTCAACGCATTCGGCAACGCTGAAGACGCGCTCGTCTCCTTCATCACGACTGGCGAAGCTGACTTCGGAGCCTTCGTCGATTCTCTTCTGGCCGACCTCGCCAGGCTGCTGATCAAGCAGGCTCTCTTCGCAGCCCTCGGCGGTGGCGGAGAAGGAGGCGGAGGAGGTCTCGTCGGAGGCCTCGCTGGACTCTTCAGCGCCAACGCAGAGGGCGGCCCAGTCCAGAAGAACGTGCCCACCATCGTCGGCGAGCGCGGCCCGGAACTCTTCACCCCGCCTGGAGCTGGCAGCATCGCAACCGCGACCGCTACGGCAAACGGCGCCAACGCAGCCGTGGCCCCCGCACCGGCTCCCGTCAACGTCACCGTCCTGAACACCTCCGACCCCGCGGACACGATCGCAGCTATGGGCTCCGCCCAAGGTACGCAGCTGATCATGAACGCCATCTCCCAGAACCCTTCGGCCGTCAAGAACGCGCTCCAGTAATGGTCTTCAACTCCGGAACCGGCATCACCGACCAGATCGACATGCTGGACAAGCTGATCGAAGTGGTCACCGCCCGCAACCTGACTGCTGTGGCAGTCAACGCTGGCGGAACCGGCCACGCCATCGGCGACATTATCCAAATCACGGCGACAGGCTCCACGTCCACAATCGTCGCACAGCTCGAAGTGACATCGGTGGCCACCGGAGTCATCGACGGAATCCGCATCTTCCGCGGTGGGGCATACTCCGTTGACCCGACCACGATCGTGGGCAACGCGCAGAGCGCGACGTCTGGATCTGGAAGCGCATCCACGTTCGACCTGACATTCTCCGCCGCGACCTGGTCGCTGAACCGACGCACGAAGCAGGCAGCCAGCGCAGCGATCGGAACGGCAGGAACCGGCTACACCGTGGGCGACGTTCTTACCGTCACCGGCGGAGTCTTCGGAGACGTCGACGCCACCGGCACGCAGGGAACCGGCGCGACATTCACCGTGGCCACAATCTCTGGTGGCGGAGGCACGGGGCCAGTGGCATCCGTCACGCTGACCACAGCTGGCAACTACGAAGAGACGCCCGCCAACGATGCAGCAGTTACCGGGGGCACGGGCACAGCCTGCGAGCTGACCGTCACGTACGAGACTCCGGCCCAGACGGACACAGACTTCCAGGTTGCGATGCTCGAAGGATCAGGCACGTCCGGAACCGACGAGATCCACGTCATGATCAAGACGTACACCCTGGCCAGCGGATTCGACGACGCATACAACTGGCAGCTGATGGGCGCCACGGGCTACAACAACACGCTCCCGATCCATCAGCAGGTCGGCGTGAACGTCACCGGAACCAGCGCGCAGATCGCCAGCGCGGACGGCGCCCTGCCAGCCACAGACAGCGGTGGCTGCGTCATGGTGCTGAAGAACAACGATGCCGATCCAGACATCGGCTGGTGGATCCACCACACCGGACGCAGGATCATCCTGGTGGCGAAGGTCGAGTCCGCGAGCACGACTCAATACATGAGCTGCTACCTTGGATTCCTGAACCAGTTCGGCACCGAGGCGGAGTATCCGTACCCGCTCGCCACGATCTCCGGGACCAACGATTTGAACCGCACCTGGTTCGACGCATCGCTGCTGACCGGCGGCATCGTCGAGATCATCACCAACTCTTCCGGAGACCCGGACGGTCCAGGGTTTGTCCGGACGCCTGCTGGTACTTGGCTTCCGTTCGCTGCCGAGGGATCCTCCAGTGGATCCATCCGGAACGTGGAAGCAGAGTTCGGAGTCTATCCCTTCATCGCACCTGGATCGCAGGGCGGAGCAGACCAGAAAGTATCCAACAGCTCTGGCACGGTGGGCTTCACGTGGGCCACCAACCTGATCCCAAACACAGCAGTGCCTGGGGTTCCAGACCTTCAGCTGAAGCCCACCCCTGGTTCCGGGGACGCATACTACTGGCTCGTCCCACCGATCGTCGGAAGGTGGGAGGACATCGGGGCCAACCTTTTCCCGGACTTCTACAACCTCTTTGGCGAGATCGCTGGCGTCTTCTGGTTCTCAACCGGAGGTAACTCGATCGCAGCAGAGGACCGCTTCGTTCTCGGCACGAAGCGGTACACCATCTTCCCCAACGGCAACAGGACGCAGTCCTGGAGCTACTTCGCCCTCGACGAGGATTGATCCCCAATGGCATACTCAACCGGCAGCGCCACCGACCTCGGCGACCTCCTCTCAAAGCTTGACACGTTCATCGTGGCCAACGGGTGGACACAGGACGACTTCGACGACGGAGCAACCACAGCTGGCGAGGGATTCGCGCAGTGGCACAAGAACTCCATGCACATCGGCATGAAGTGGATAGCCAACTCTCCGAACAACTTGAGCCTGCATCAGGCTCTGGCTAACGCAGGCGCTGTCTATCCTGGAGCCCACACCGATGACTCCGGCAACGGATACAACACCGCATTCGGAACCGATACCACGCTCGACGATGAGCGTTGCATCAACGATATCGGGGACGGCCCCTTCGTCTCATATCACTTCTTCGAGAGCGATGCCACCCCGGCCTACGTTCACGTCGTCGTCGAGATCGAGTCCGAAGTCTTCCGCCATTTCGGCTGGGGAGAGATGGAGAAGTTCAACGACTGGACCGGAGGGGAATACTGCTTCGGTCACTTCCAGGACGAGGCCACTAACAGTTCGGGCGTAGACACGCAGACATGGGTTGGCATGGATGGGCTTCAGCAGACGACATCAGCCACCGCCCGAAGGAGCGCGACGATCCACGCCGAGGGGCTTCCGCACCAGGGCGCCAGCGAGAAGTGGCTTCAGCATTCTGGTGGGGTTGGTTCGTTCGCGAGCGCGGCCAACTGGACGGACACCGCTGGACAGAACAAGAGAATAAGCTTCGGCGGATTCCGCGCAGGACCAGTAGCCTTCCCGCTTGGAGAGTTCCGCAGCGACGTATCCACCGGACACATTCCGCTCTACCCGTGGGCCATCTTCACGCGAGACTTCACGGCAAGCGCAGCCTACTTCCTTGGCAACATCCCAGACATCCGAGGGATCGACCTGTTCAACTTCTCGCCTGCACAGGAAGTGACGGTAGGCTCGGACGTATGGGTGGTCTTCCCCTCATCGCGCAGGACCGAGGACAACGTGGTGAACCGGACCTATTACCAGGGCATCGCATACAAGAAGGTCACCGCGTGACCGACTTCTCCGGAGCAGAACAGAGCAGCGCCAGCACCGTAGTCTCGGACTCATTCGTCTACGACAATGGCGGAGCTGTCGGCGCATTCGGACGCATCGCTCCGTCTGGTTCGCCTACGCTTTCAGATGAGCTTCTGCCTGGTGTGAACCAGTTCGCGCACAACCTCGTAGCTGGACCTGGCAAGACGAACTACGTGCGCAACACTGTATTCGTCGGGGACTGGTCGGATACATACTCCGGCTTCGCTGAATGGTTCGACAACTTCCACGTGGTTCCCAGGAGCTTCGACTTCGGCAACATCCTGTCCACACAGACGAGCCCGCTCGAAGTCTTCTCCGGATACCGCACCGAAGAACGCACCTGGTCCAGCTTCGTGAACAACGCAGGCGCAGGCACAGAGCTGGTCGGCATCCCATCCCTGCCGGTTACGATGTTTCCTCTCGAAGGGTACGCAATGACGTTGGAGGTCAGTACCTCTGGCAACCCATCTGTCGATGACGATCTTGCTTTCGTCTTCGACTTCGGAGGGGATACCATCAACGTGCCGATCGTACTGAACAGGATCGTTCTCTTCCCAGTTCGACCGGAGATCCCCTACACCGAGAGGCTTCAGTTCCGGACAGACGTCCTGCCCAAGCAGTCCGGAAAGGAGCAGCGCATCAAGCTGCGGAAGAATCCACGCCAGTTCTTCGATTGGAGTGTGCGCATGGACGACGGCACCTTCGACAAGAGCCGCATGGACGCGCTGCTCTTCGACTGGCAGAGCCGAACCTGGGGCATCCCGATGTGGCACGAGGCCACCACGCTGACCACGTCAGCTGCTGCTGGTACGCTGACCATCAACGTGGGAACAACGGCCAACGCAGACTACCGCGTGGACGGGCTGGTGATGATCTACTCGGCATCTGACGTCTTCGATGTGCAGACCGTTTCAAGCCTCACCGCCACCACCATCACGCTGAAGAATGCCACGCTGAACAGCTTCGCTTTCGGATCGACAGTGACTCCCCTGCGCACGGCGAACATGAAGAGCCAGGTCAGCGCATCGCGATTCATCAGCGGAGACCAGACACTGGACGTTTCTTTCCGCGTGCTGGACAACGACAATGAGCTGGCGGACGCCACCGGCTGGTCCACCTACAACTCGAAGGTGATGCTCGACACGTGCAACGTGGTCCGAGGCAGCAGCCTGTCCGAGACCTACGAGCAGGCCATCATCGTGATGGATGGCGGAGTGGGCATCACCAGCCAGGACTCACCATGGGCCAACGGCAAGCGGGCCACCACCCTGACTCTGCGGGCCAGCAGCGCAGCAGAGGTCTGGGACATTCGACAGCTCCTGCACTACTTCGCTGGTCGACAGGTCAGCTTCTACGTGCCCACGTTTACGAAGGACCTGCTGGCAGACCAGCCGCTCGCAACCGCGAGCCAGGACCTGATCATCACCAACATCGGCTACACGCAGTTCGTCCGTCAGCGTCAGCCGAGGAATCACATCTGGGTGCGCCTCACCGATGGCACCGTGCTCACTCGACAGATCACCAACTCCTTGGAGACCAGCTCGCTGATCGAAACCCTGGAGCTGGACTCGACCTGGGGCCAGGATGTTGCACTCGATGAGATCGACAGGATCTCCTACCTCGAAGAGGTCCGCTTCAATGCGGACGACATCGTGATCGAATACGCCCGCGGTGAGCGCCAGGTCTACGTGACCGCGCCCATCATCTCCACCTTTGACTGAGCGTCACCCCCATGACCTACGAAGCATTCGAGGATCTCCAAGAGGGATCCGCCCCCGTTGAACTCTACACCTTCACGATCGGCACCACCATCTACCGCTGGACCTCGGCCGAGGATAATATCACCGAGGCGGCTGACGTCTTTACCGCCATTCCGATCGACCGAGGCACGATCAAAGGAGGCGGTCCGGATACCCGGAAGGAATTCCTGGTCATCACCGTAGCTGGTGACAATCCAGTGGTGAAACAGTACATCAACAGCGTGCCCGGAGTGGCTGCTACGGTCAAGATCGAGCGGATCCAGCGGCCGGATGGGCCAACCTTCGAGGCTATTACCCTCTTCAACGGCACCATCTCATCGGTGGCATTCACCGACGCAGGTCGCACGGCCAGGATCCGGATCGTTCCACTTGTTACCAGCCAGTCCAAGCCGGTGCCCACAGCGACCTACCAGGGCCTCTGCAACCACGTGCTCTACGACGGCGGCTGCCAGGTCGATGACACCGACGCAGCCTTCAGGCTCTCCACCGCGGCCTGCACGGCCGTCAGTGGTAGCACGATTACCGTGACAGGTGCAGACGCGAACGGAGACGGATACTACACTGGTGGCTTCGTGGAGACATCAGGGTCCGACGATCGCCGCCTGATCCTCGATCAGACCGGCACCCTTCTGACTCTCCTCCTCCCATTCACCACCTCCCCACTCGGAACAAACGTAACCGTCTTCGCCGGATGTGACCACGCAATTTCGACTTGCAGCAGCAAGTTCTCGAATGTGATCAACTTCGGCGGCTTCGCGTGGGTCCCAAGCAAGAACGTCTTCGCCACGGGGATCAGAATTTGAAGCTCTGCAAGATGCAACGCGCCCGGCTCCGCTGGGCTCAAGACGAAAAAGCCAGGAAGCAGTCCGGCTTCTGGATGTTCCTAATCCAGATCGCACTCTTCGTAGCCATCGAGCTGATCCGACCCAAGCCGGAGATCGAGGGAGCCAAGCCAGCTGGGCTCGGAGACTTCCAATTCCCGACGGCGACCGAGGGCCGCGTGGTCCCGATCTTCTGGGGAACGGTCCGCATCGACGGACCCAACGTCGTCTGGTACGGTGACCTCATCCAGGAGGCAATCACCGAGAAGGTGAAGACCGGCATGTTCTCGTCGCAGCAGGTGACGACCGGATACCAGTACAAGGTGGGCATGCAGTTCGCGATCTCACTCGGAGAGGTCGACAAGATCATCGGGATGTGGATCGGCGATGACAAGGTCTGGACCGGCAGCGTCACGCACGGCAATAGCTTCACGGTCGACGACCCGGAACTCTTCGGTGGCGAAGAGCATGGGCAGGGAGGCTTCCTTGGAGAGATCGAGTTCTTCTCCGGGACCACTACGCAGACTGCGTCGACGTACCTCTCTACTCACCAGCAGATCGGTGGAGTGACACCGGCATATCGCGGCTACTGCTACCTGGCTCCGAAGGCGCTTCCGTTCTACATCGGAAACTCCACGTCTCTGAAGCCGTGGAAGTTTGAGGTCCAGCGAATCCCCAACGGTCTTTCACTTACATCGAACCGTCACATAGTCAACACGCTGGACGCCAACCCGGCCAACGTGATCTATGAGATCATGACGAATAAGGACTGGGGCCTCGGCTACGCTGCCAGCGACATCGACACCGCCAACTTCGTAACGGCTGGCAACACTCTCTTCGGTGAGGGTAACGGCATCAGCTACATCGTGACATCGGCGATCGAGTCCGGCAAGCTCATACGCACAGTGGAAGAGCAGATCGACGGGCTGGTCCGATTCAACCAGTTTACGTCCAAGTGGGAAATCAAGCTGGCGCGTGCCGACTACACCCCTGGCACGCTCCAGGAAGTGAACGAGGACACGCTTGTCGAGCTGGTCGACTTCGGACGCGGATCCTGGGAGGGCACCACCAACCAGGTGCGAGTCCAGTTCTCGGACCGAACCGACGAGTACAAGACCACCTACGCCATGGCGCAGGACACGGCCAACGTCCGCATCCAGGACGTCAACGTCTCCGTCACCAAGAACTTTCCTGGAGTCTTCGACAGGACGCAGGCCAACAACCTCGCATGGCGAGATCTTCGCAGTCTCAGCTACCCGCTGGCCAAGGCCACGCTGATGGTCGACCGCACCTTCTGGGACTTCCTCCCTGGAGATGTGATCGAGTTCACGCACGCATACCTGGGCATCACCCGACTGCCCATGCGGATCAAGTCGATCGACTTCGGCGAAATCGACAATGGGCGCATCAGGCTCGAAGTCGTCCAGGACGTCTTCTACACCGCCAGCCCAAGCTTCTCCGATCCGACGACCACCAACTGGACCAGCCCGACGGAGGTCCTGAACGGATTCCCGGCAGCGCAGCAGGTCGCCTTCGAGGCGCCCCGCGGTCTCGTGCGCAGGGACCCGGCCACCGGCGGCACCCTGCTGAACACGATCATGGCAGCCGCCCGTCAGTCCGGATCCGCAATCAGCTTCGACATCCGCGAGCGGCACGCAGCTGGTACGCCAGCTGGCGCCTACTCACCAGCAGGTGAAGTGGTGCAGTTTATGAAGATGGGCCAGCTGAACGCAGCCCTGAATACCAAGAGCGCGTACCCGCTGGCTACCCTGCTGGCATCGTCCACGCCTGACGTACAGGCAGACATCCTGGCGTCGTTCGCCACCCCGCTCGACACAGCAGAGCTGGGCACCACCCTGATGAATCTCATCCTGATTGACGACGAATTCATGCTGGTGGAGGGCGCTACTGCCAACGGCGGCAACGTCGACCTCGACAACGTCTACCGCGGCGTGCTCGACTCAGTTCAGGCTGACCATTCAGCCAACGCCGAGATCTACATCCTGATGAGCGGCGCTGGGATGACAGACGTCTCCTTTCCAGAGACTGACGCGGTAGACATCAAGCTGGTGCCTGTTGGGTTCACTGCCGAGCTGGTGGAGGCTTCTGCGGTCACCGTCGCCCTGACGATGGACAAGCGTATCCGACGCCCGTACCCGCCCAGCCTGCTGACTCTGAACGGGACGGCATGGGATACCACGGACGTCAGTCTGACAGCCACCGGCAGCACGGCCGAAGACTTCAGCGCCACGTGCCTGATCCGCAGACGGGACTACCGCCTGGCAGACGACGGCAACGAGATCGCAGGACTCACCACAGATGCGGCCACGCTTGACCCGACATTCCCCGCAGCCCAGTCTACGGATCACGATCTCGTTGTGATCCACGACCCTGGCGGATCCGCCGACGCGATCCTCTCGACGACCGTCACCGGGACCACCTATGAGCTGCTCCGCATCGAGGTGCTTCAGGCGCTCTCTGGGGCGGTCCCTACGGGCGATCTCCAGCTGACATGGACTGCGAGTCACACCGACGCCGGAGACGTCCTGACGAGCCGCCAGAGCCTCGTACACGCAGCCGCTTTCGTGACTGGGCTCACCGGCCAGTTCGAGTTCGGTCTGCTGGCCAGCAGCTCAATCAGCGCGACCTACACTGCCACAGTGGCAGGCACCTACGGATTCACGCTGTCCAGCGCATTCGGTGGGGGCTCCGGCCCGATCGAGTATCGCCTGAACGGTGGAGCCTGGACGAACCTCGTCACGTACGGAGCGACCTCTGGAAGCATCGCTGGCGTCTCCATCTCCGACACGATCGAAGTCCGCGACACAGCCACAGACACGGGCTTCCTGAAGCAGCTCGACATGACCGCCCCTGGCGCTGGCCAAGACGCCTTCGCCATCCTCGAATAATGCCCCCACCAATGAACGACAAAGAGCTGCGCGATATCATTCGCGAAGAGATGGAAGCCAACAGACCGGCCACGATGAACCTTCAGGACGTCGTCCGCACAGCGGTCCAGGAGACACTGATATCCATCGGTGTGGACTCCTCGGACCCGCTCAAGGTCCAGCAAGATCTGGCCTTCCTTCGCGATTTGAGGCAGGCCCATGCAACAGTCAAGAGCAAAGGTATCCTGATCCTCGTCGGTCTCTTTCTGAGTTCGGTGACGGCCGCGATGTGGATCGGCATCAAGTCTGCCCTCCAACACTAGAAATCAGTTGTGGATCCAGAAATGGTAAGTTGTTCCCCACCAACGACTTACGCCCGTTTCTGGCCTGGATCTAGATTCTAGGTTCCGGAGCCCACTCCCACATGTCAGGTAAGGGGGCACCTAAAAACCCCCTATATATTCTTCTTCTCTTTAGTAGTAGTAGTAATAGTAGATGGGGGGTGTCCCCGAATGGAGCACGTTGGGCCTTTGGGGGGCTCGATGGGTGGAGGTGAGGGGATCGGGCTTTCGGGCTCGGTCCCCTCTTTTTTCGTTGGATCCATTTGCCTTCCCCTCGATAGTGGGGTACTGTATCAGCGTCATGGGAAATACCAACTACTTCAACCGCACCGGCGACGACGTCCGAGCCTTCCACGAAGTGATCGTCGACGCCATCACTAACGGCGGTGAGTTCACCGAGGACTACTCCGACATCTTCACCCTGACCGAAAACCCCGAGGGCATCAGCTGCGGCTGGATCCTCACCTTCCGCGAGGATAGCTGATATGGAAAACACCGTCAAAATCAAGGGCACCCTGGTGCGTTCGACCGAAAAGGCTCTACTGATCTCGGTCGCCATGATCGACTTCGACCCGATCGGTGGTGGCTACATCGAGTTCGAGCGGGAAGCCTGGATCCCCCGCCGCTTCGCGGAGGACGTCGATGGCGCCTGGGTGATCCCTGGATGGCTCGCCCGAGACCGCGACCTGATGGTCTGGACCCGCCCCGGCCAGCGCATCGGCCGCACGCAGGAGCCTGCGTGATCCAGAGGGCGGAGAGAAATCTCCGCCCTTTTTCGTTTTCCATTTGCCTTTCCGCGAAACTGGGGTACTCTCCAGTGTCATGAAAAACAACCAACAGATCGCCAAGCTCGTCTCCGCCTTCCTTCGCTCCTACTTCGCCAAGCTCGAAGCAGAGATGACCGCCATCGGTTACCCGATGCACCTCGACCGCATGTCTGAAGAGGCGGTCTTCGAGATGGACGGCAGTGTCCGCATCTCGCTGGAGCACGACCTGGGCTTGAGCTACTACGACGGCTACAACAGCCTCGTCAAGTTCTGCCAGGAGCTTGGCGCTGCCCACGATCTTCTGGTCGAAGTCCAGAACCCCGGCTGCCTCTCGGTCCACAACGCATGAAACCCACCAAGAAGAACCGAACCCTCCAGCTGCTGCGCGCCAGTGGCGGAGGGATGGCCGCGGCCACCCGCGGAAGAGCCCGCCGATTCAGGGACAAGAAGAAAGAAGCTGCGCGCCGCGCGTGCAGGAACCAATCATGAAGAACCACCAACTCGTAGGCAAGTCCATCAGCTTCAAGCGCGAGGGCTACTACTGCGGCATCGTTCGCCGCGTGACCATGACCCGAGGCACCAAGCTGATGCCTTCGCGGATCAAGACCCTGATCGTCCAGCGACCCGGTGGGACTCTGGCGAACAACGGGAAGAGCTACTCCGCACGCTGCGGTGGCGAGCGAGTCCGGCTGACGATGGACCAGGTCACCGGCATTTCCTGGTTCGGCAAGCTGCGCCCTGTCGACGAGATCCTCTCCAAGCTGGTAGACTGATGGTATCCAAACGAATCTTGCGCCGCTGGCACCCCCGGCTGCGCGACCTGATCTCGGAGCTACGAGACGAGGGCTACTCCCTGGAGCAGGGTGGGAAGCACATCACGGTCCGGACTCCTTCCGGCCGCAGGGTGGGCACGCTGTCCGCATCTCCGTCCGACCAACGAGGACAGCTGAACGCTGTCTCCGACATCCGCCGAGCCATCTCCGAATCCTGATGCTCACCACCTCCATCTTCGCTGCGCTCATCGTCGCAGCCATCCTGATCGCCGGATGCGGCAACGACGAATGAGTATCCTCGACACCTGGGGCCTGGACCCCACACCGTACCCTCACCAGCGCGAGCAATTCGAGAGGTCGAAGGACCTGCCCGGCTTCGCCTACTGGTGGGAGATGGGCTGCGCGAAGACCGCCCCCACGATCTGGACAGCGGCCAACCTCTTCCTGGAAGGGAAGATCGACGGACTGCTGGTGCTGGCGCCGAACAGCGTCCACTCCAACTGGACGCTCGAAGAGATCCCCGAGCACATGCCCAAGGACGTGATGGCCAAGACTAGGCTGATGACCTGGTATTCCAAGAAGGCCAAGAACAAAGGCACGCAGAAGGATCTGGTGGAGCTGCTCCGCCACGAGGGCCTGGCTGTCCTCTGTGCGTCGTACGACGCAATCATGACCGAGACTGGGGGGAAAGCGATAAAGGCGTTCCTGCAAGCTCGCAGGTGCCTCTACGTGCTCGACGAGTCCGGCCGCATCAAGAGCCCCGGCAGCAAGCGCACCAAGCGAGTGAACGCCAGCTCCAGCTACGCACCCTACCGCCGCGTGCTGACCGGCACGCCAGTGGACAACTCACCCATGGACGTCTATGCCCAGGTGCGATTCATCTGCCCCGAGGTCTGGATGGACATGGGCATCCGCAACTTCGCCTCCTTCAAGAACCGCTTCGGCATCTGGGAGCAGCGCAAGACCAGCAACGGCGGACGCTTCGAGTCCCTGGTCAGGTACAAGGATCTCGACGTGCTGAAGGACGTCGTCTCCTCGGTGGGCGACCGCCGCATGAAGTCCGAGGTGCTCGACCTCCCAGAGAAGATCTACGTGCGCCGCACCTTCGACCTGAACCCCGAGCAGCGCCGAGTCTACACCGCGCTGGAGGAGGAGTACCACACGACCCTGGCCGACGGATCGGAGGTCACCGCCGATCTGGCCATCGTCCGCATGCTCCGCATGTCCCAGATAGCCAGTGGCTACGTGGGCAACGACGAGGACGAGCTGGTGCCCCTGGGCGAGAACGTACGCATGAAGTGCCTCAAGGATGTACTCGAAGACGTCGAGGGCAGCTGCATCATCTGGGGCAGGTACAACTGCGAGATCGACGCCATCCGCGAGATCCTCGGCGAGAAGGACGCTGTCTACTTCGACGGCCGCACCAGCGACGAGGACAAGGAGCTTGCCAAGGTCCGCTTCCAGCGCGAGGGCTCTGCCCGATTCTTCGTGGCCAAGCCCAGTGCAGCAGGCGAAGGGCTCACCCTCCACCGCGCCAAGACCGTGATCTACGCCAGCAACAGCTTCAGCCTGCGAGAGCGGCTTCAGTCCGAGGACCGAGCGCACCGCGCTGGCATGTCATCCGACCCCGTGACCTACATCGACCTGGTGGCGAAGAACACCCTCGACGCCTACATCCTCCGCGCCCTTCGGAAGAAGCGCGACCTCGCTTCGGAAATCACCGGAGATAACTTGCCCACGTGGGCATGACCGGATAGCTTATCTGTGCCATGAAAGACGACTACAGCAAATTCATCGAGACCGCACCGGATGCGGACGGGCTCGCCAGCCTGGCCCAACTCGCCACCGACCTCTACCTGGCCGAGATCTCCGCAGCCGAGGCAGCAGAGGCATCCAAGGACGCGCAGCAGAAGGTCCTGAACATCTCGCAGCATCGGATCCCCGAGCTGATGACCAAGCTCGGCATGTCCGAGTTCACGACCACCAACGGGATCAAGCTCAAGATCGCCCCGAGCTACCGCGCGAGCATCTCGAAGGCCCGCAAGGGTGAAGCCCACGCATGGCTCGACGAGAACGGAGAGGGCGGCATGATCAAGCACAACGTGCTGGTGGGCTTCGCGCGGGACAGCGGAGACGCTGCGGCCGAGCTGATGAACGACCTGGAGGACAAGGGCTTCAACGTCAAGGACGAAGAGAAGATCGAGTCCAGCACGCTGCGAGCATGGGTCAAGCGTCAGCTCGAATCCGGTGCCGACATCCCGATGGATCTCTTCGGTGCCTCCAAGCAAGACATCGCAAAGATCACCGCGAAACCCGAGACCATGTTCGGCGAGTAGGTTACAATCCACCTCCGGCATTCCGCCGGAGATCGTCCACCCGAGCCGCGGGACGTAAAAGTGCGCGCATCATCAACCGCCCAAAGGGCACCCTCTGCTATGGCAAACGCCAAATCCAAAACCCCCGTCTCTGAAACCTCCGTCGCAGTCCGCGCCGGTGGCGAGATCGTCAACTACGACTACGGCAGCAACGCCGGAGCTGGCTGGGACAACACGTCACAGGACGACTTCTCCATCCCCTTCCTGAACCAGCTCCAGGCGCTCTCGCCTGAAGTCCAGGACGGTGAAGACACGCAAATCGCTGGAGCCAAGAATGGCATGTTCGTCAACAGCGTGACTAAGTCACTCTACTCGGAGGTGATCTTCGTGCCAGTGCAGACCGAGCACGTCTACGTCGAGTGGGTGCCGCAAGATGCCGGTGGAGGATTCGTCGGAGTCCACCAGCTCGACAGCCCGGTGGTGGCCAAGGCCCGCGCCGAAGCGACCGACCGCAACCTGAAGGTGGGCACCAACGATCTGGTCGAGACGTTCTACGTCTACGCCATGATCCTCTCGGAGCCTGGCGCCGAAGACGTCAGCGAGATGGTCGTCATGTCATTCTCGAAGACGAAGATCAAGCGGTACAAGGCGATCATGACGCGCCTTCGGACGCTGAAGGGCTCGGCCAACATCCCACTCTTCGCCCACCAGATCCGCATGACCGCGACCTCGGAGAAGAGCCCCGCTGGCCAGTCCTACAAGAACGTCGAGCTGAACCCTGCCGTGGACGGTGACGTCGCAGCGAGCCTGCTGCCGCCGACCTCCCCGATCCTCGAAGCCTCTGCTGGCTTCCTGGAGTCGATCGCAACCGGCGAGAAGAAGGCAGACCACGGCACCGCATCCTCCGCGGGCTCGGCAACCACGGAGACCGACGAGGTCTTCTGATCCAAGCGCAGCTTCGGCTGCGAGCTACCTTGGGACCGTCCCTGCTTTACGCCAGGGCGTGCGGGCATCTGCCCGACGATTGGCCTCCGCAATTGGCCAGAGCCGTACATAGTACATGCGGCGCAGTGGGTGGAAGCCCCACGCTTTTTTGTCCCCAAACCTTCACTACAGAATGAATCGCTTCATCATTGCAGCACTCGCCGTGCTCAGTCTCTTCTCTGGCTCTACAGCCACCGCCCAGTGTCCGTCTGAATTCCCCGGAGTGTGGCCTGCTGTTACCTCGTGTCCGAACAACGGGACGCGCCGCATCGCCTGCATGATCTCCTGCCAGAACGGGCATGTCAACAGTTGGAACAACGTAGTCAAGCCTCTGATCGAACAGAAGTGCGATTTTGAAAGTGGGCTCGCCAGCTTCCTCCGGATGCAGGGCCTCGTGCAAGGTGCGCTGACCGAGCTGGAGTACGAGCTGATCCGCCTCGAAGTTCTGTGCTTCACCTACACCCCTGCCTGCGCATGGGCGGACACGGTCCGCACGGGAATCGCAGCAGCGAACGAATTCCTCGACTCCCTCCAGGACTCGATCGACGACTACAACACTTGGATCGCAGACCTCGTTGGAGATATCTACTCCGCCAAGGCGTACATCGACCAGTGGTATGTGGACTGCATGGACACCTGCTGCGAGAACTCACCGTCTGCGGAGCCCAAGGCGATGCTGGTCTCGATGGTAGTCGCGTGCGACACCCAGTATCCTGGCTCTCCTCCCATCCCTGTGCTCGGTGCTGGTCTGTGCTACGATACCGCTTGCGTGAACGCTGCCAAGGCTGCGCACCAGTCGACCTGGAACACCACCATCAAAGATGGTCGTGACTTCGTCTGCGACCTCCAGGACTCGGCCGACTACTGGAATGGCCAGGCGTTCTACTTCGCCAACCTCGCTGCACAGATGATCCCGCTGTGCTACGCTGGTGACGACGAGGCATGCCGCCTGATGGGCCACTACCAGGCGGAAGAGCAGGAAGCAATCGACCAAGCTGACGCTTTCGAGATCCTTGTTGTGACCTACACAAACTCCCTGGATGTAGACTTGCTGAACCTGAACGCAGGCTTCCTCACCGCCATCCTTTCCTGTTCCTACCCCTGTAACTGATATGCCCATCATCACCTTCGACATCCCTCCGACCTCCAGCCAGGCGCTGAACACCATCCCGCAGGGTGGCTTCCTCCGCATCAATGGCCAGGCCAACGTCCGCAGCAGCGGCACCGGCACCAGCATCGACACCACCGACCTGACGACTGGCATCACCACGTCGCGCCCGAGCGCGACCATGGTTGAGCCCATGACTCTCCTCTCCGCTTCCTTCGCCGTCACACCCGCCTAATGTTTCTCTCAACAATCATCTCCCTCGTCGCTGTCCTCGCTCCCGTTGACGGATGCGATTCGACCGCTCCCATCCCACCCGCACCACCCTGCGTTGGAGTTCTTGACTGGACCTGCATGGCTGCTCTGGAGTCCACGTTTACGTCGGACTGGAACACCGGCGTGGGCGACCTTAGGCACGACGCATGCGTGCTCCAGCTGACCGTTCCTGGCCTCCAAGCAACGATTGATACGCACGTTGCGGAAGTGGCAGCAGCGGCCTCCGACATCGCACGTTGGGCTCCCCTCTGTGCTGGAGGCAACCCGACCGCCTGTCTCAACGAGCAAGCTGCTACTGATACGTGGAACGAGGCACTCGACGACTGGGCCGATGCGACCACCGCGCTGGCTATTGTCAACGGACAGATCAACACGCTGAATACGAACGCGCTTGCCGAAGAGACGAGCCTTCTTGCCGACTTCTATGTGGACGCTGCCAGCTGTTGCTCCGGCTTCCTCAGTGCTGGTCCTGTGTCTATGCCTGTCGCCCAGGTCGGTGACGTCTTCGCCTGTCCTCCGGTTTACCCTGGTCTTCCGCCTGCTGCGCTCTGCGACATCCCGGAAACCTATCGTCCCGCGTGCCTCGCTTTGGCAAAGCTCCGTCACAAGACGGGCTGGGAAAACTACGTGCGGACGTTCTCCCTGGCGCGTTGTTCTGCCCTGGACGCCATCATCGACAAGCTGCTTGAGATCCAAGGTCACGAGCTTGACCTGGACGCCTTGCAAGATGATTACGACGACGAGGTCCTCGACTGCATCACTGGCGTACCTGGTGCCTGCGATCGCGCACAAGCTATTGCTGTCCAGATGGTAACGATCCAGGGTTGGATCGACGACCTGAACGTCGAAATCACTGCTCTCCGGAATTCCATCGCTGGGTACGAGTCTGCCATGACGCTGAACATGGCCGACATCGCCACCAAATACTTCAACGCTACAGCTGCCTGCTGTGGTGACGAAGAGACCAACTGATCCCCGCTTCTGTACTATCCAGAACCGATAGCGATTGGGTGGAAGGCCCAAACCAAATCATGAAACTCTCACCACAGCAGCAGGCCGGACTCGACGCAGCGAGTAGCTGGTACGACTCCGCCAGCCGCAAACCCATCTTCCGGTTCTTCGGATTCGCCGGAACTGGTAAGACCTCAATCGCCCAGCAGATGGCCAAGGACCTCGGAGGAGCCGTCGCCTTCGCATGCTACACCGGCAAGGCTGCCCACGTCCTTCGGGAGAAGGGCTGCCGCGGAGCTGGCACGCTTCACTCCCTGATCTACCAGCCGCAGAGCCGCAGTGCTGCGCGCCTGCGCGAGCTTCAGCGCGAATACATCGAGCGCGAGGCAAGCGGCGATTCGGCCGACATCCTGATGGCGATCCAGAGAAGCATCCAGATCGAGCAGGACAACGTGAAGCGTCCGATGTTCGGGATCAAGGAAGAGTCCGCTCTGCAAGACGCCGACCTGCTGGTGATCGACGAGGTCTCCATGGTCGACGCGCAGATGGGCGAAGACCTGCTCTCGTTCGACAAGCCTATCCTCTGCCTCGGAGATCCGGCGCAGCTGCCACCAGTCAAGGGCGGAGGGTTCTTCACGAACCACGAGCCCGACGTCCTGCTGACCGAGATCCACCGCCAGGCTGCGGGCTCTCCGATCCTCGCTCTGGCCACGGCCGTGCGCGAGGGACGAGGGTACGAAGGAGCAGGCGACATCCTCCGCCCTAAGGGTCAGTCTGTGGAGTTCATGTCGAGCTTCGACCAGATCCTGGTGGGCACCAACAAGATCCGCAAGGTAGTCAACGACCGAGTCCGCGAGTTCCGGAAGTTCACGAGCCCGATGCCGCAGGAGGGCGACCGCCTGATCTGCACCCGCAACGATGCAGAGACCGGCCTTCTCAATGGAAGCCAGTGGATGGTCGAGTCATCCAACTGGGAAGCCAGCGAGGAGACGCTCTCGCTGCTGATCACCAGCTGCGACAACGGCGAGACCATGCGCGTGGATGCGCATCACGATTACTTTCTTGGCAGCGAGCCCGCCTATTACGAGGTACGTTCTAAGCAGTGCTTCGACTTCGCCTACGCGATGACCGTCCACAAATCCCAGGGCTCCCAGTTCGACAGCGTCTGCCTGATCGACGAGGCCCACAAGTTCCCTGCCCACACCCGCCGCGCCTGGCGCTACACCGCAATCACCCGCGCAGCCAAGGAGCTGACCATCATCCAATGAAAGTCCTCGACCATGGCCACGTGAAACTCGTGGACGTCCAAGGCCACGTGGGCCTGAAGACCGTCAACGCTGCGCGCCTGTCGTTCGGTGGGAAGTCTGAAGACTTCTCCGACCGTGACGCCAAGCTCTGCAAGTACCTGATGGACAACGAGCACACATCCCCCTACCGCCACGTCTACTTCACGTTCGACGTGAAGGCGCCGCTCTTCGTGTTCCGCCAGTGGTGGAAGTACCAGGTGGGCTCCACCCACCGCGAGTACGAGCTGGACGGAGAACCCTGCGCCTTCGACATCATGATGGACGAGGACAAGGGCTGCTCCTGGAACGAGCTGTCCGGCCGCTACAGCGTCCTGGAGACCGAGGTCTACCATCCGGAGGTCTGGCGCGCAAACACCGGCAGACAGGCTGCCAACCAGCCCCTGCACCCGCTGGACTCCCTCTACGAGGGGAAGGCGTACGCCGAGACCATGCGCGAGCTGGTCAGCAAGTACCACGCTGCCCTGGACCGCGGAGTCGCCAAGGAGCTGGCCCGCCTCTACCTTCCACCCGGCATCTACAGCCAGGCCGTCTGGACGGTCTCGCTCCAGTCCGTCCTCCACTTCCTGCATCAGCGTCTGAAGCCGGAAGCCCAATACGAGATTCGCCAATACGCGATCTCCGTCCTTGAACTCATCAAGCCCCAACTCTCTGCCATGGGCATCACCAAATGAACGGTCCACTTACACCATTCTCCAAATCCCTTCACGCCGAGAAGTACCGCGCTGCTGGGGAGTCCTTCGACGAGTCCACCAACCGCATCGCTGCCGCGCTGACAGGTGGCGACCGCACCAGGTTCCTGGAGTTCCGTCGCATCCTCCGCGAAATGTCCTTCATGCCAGCCGGACGGATCCAGTCCGCGGTGGGCTCGACCCGCAACGTCACCGCGTACAACTGCTTCGTCTCCGGCATCATCGGTGATTCCTTCGTGGAGGGTGACGACTCCATCATGGACCGCGCCAAGGAGGCAGCCATCACCATGCGCATGGGTGGCGGCATCGGCTACGACTTCAGCAGGCTGCGCCCTCGTGGTGCCCTGATCAAGAAGCTGGGCTCGAAGTCATCCGGCCCGGTGAGCTTCATGCAGATCTACAACTCGGTCTGTCAGTGCATCGCCAGCAGCGGACATCGCCGCGGAGCCCAGATGGGCGTGCTGCGCGTGGACCATCCCGACATCGAGGAATTCATCCACGTGAAGCACGAGCTGGGAGTGCTCGAAGGCTTCAACCTTTCGATCGGCATCACCGACGAATTCATGGTAGCAGTCACGCAAGGAACCACCTTCGACCTGCGCTGGGAGGGCGAGGTCTACTCAACAATCGACGCCCGCGCTCTGTGGGAGATGATCATGCGCGGCACGTGGGACTGGGGCGAGCCTGGAGTGCTCTTCTTGGACACGATGAACCAGGAGAACAACCTGCACTATTGCGAGGTCCTGGAAGCTACGAACCCATGCGGGGAGCAGCCGCTGGCCCCATTCGCCGCGTGCCTGCTGGGTAGCTTCAACCTGACGCGCTACATCGTAATGCGCGACTTTGAAAACTACAGTGGTCCTGCGTTCGACTGGGATCAGTTCCGTGCGGACATCGCTCCGGTGGTCCGCGCCATGGACAACGTGGTCGACGTCTCCAGCTACCCGCTGCCAGAGCAGGAGCGCGAGGCCCTGGCCAAGCGCCGCATGGGTCTGGGCATCACCGGCCTGGCCAACGCAGCCGAGACGTTGGGCCACCCGTACGGCTCCGAGGAGTTCCTGGCATTCGAGCGCAAGGTGCTGATGTATCTGCGCGACGAGGCGTACTACGCGAGCAGCTCGCTGGCCGCAGAGAAGGGATCCTTCCCCCTCTTCGATGCCGACAAGTTCCTGGAGTCCGGCTTTGCCAAGCGGCTGCCGCCTGGAGTCCGGACGGCGATCAAGCTCGACGGTCTGCGCAACTCGCACCTGATCTCCATCGCGCCCACGGGGACAATCTCCCTCTGCGCCGACAACGTCAGCAGCGGCATCGAGCCCGTCTTCTCCAAGAGCGTGGTCCGGACGGTGCAGACATTCGACGGACCGACGCAGCAGACGGTCGAGGACTACGCATACGCTACCTGGGGCACCGAGCCCAAGGAGTGCAAGGACGTCACAGCAGCCGAGCACCTGGCCGTGCTGCTGGTGGCGCAGGAGTTCACCGACTCCGCAGTATCGAAGACCTGCAACGTCTCACCCGACATGCCGTGGTCGGAGTTCAAGGCGATCTACATGGACGCCTGGAAAGGTGGCGCCAAGGGCTGCACCACATTCAACCCCGAAGGGAAGCGCATGGGCATCCTGAAGGCGGCCATGGCGAAGGACAGCGAAGGCAGCTGCGAGATTGATCCCGAAACGGGAAGATCTGATTGTCAGTAGACAGGTCTGCCTTTCTGTGGTAGTCTCTGGATATGGGAGACCACGACATAACATCGGTGCGGAGCAACGGGACGCTGGACAAGCGGCCCGTTGCCGAGCTTCGTACGATCTACAGCTCCCTGGTTCCTGGAACTCTTCCGGAGTTCAAGTCGAAGGCCGCCCTCGTGAGGGCCATCCTGATGGAGCTGGGGAAGAAGCCGAGGACGAGGAAGCGCGCAGCATTCTCCGCGCGCAAGCCGGAGCCGGAGCCGCCCAACCGTAAGCCCTGGTTCTTCGACCCCACGAAGGCGGAGCCGCGGTCACCGCGCAAGGGGACGAAGCGCGAGAAGCTGATCGCGATGCTGCGCAAAGGCGCGACGTTCGGCCAGATCGAGAAGGAGATGGGCTGGACCTACAAGCAAGCCTTCGTCCAGATGCGTGCGGTCAACCGCGAGAACGGATACGGATTCACCGAGCGCAACAAGGTGCTCTCCATTTACACATACGAAGAGGGGCCGCCGGAATGAACTGGGAACAAGCAAAGAAGCTGCTGGAGATGCAGGGAATCACACCGACCGAGCGCGACCGCGAGCTGCTGGAGATGGGCTTCATCTCTCACATCCTGATGCCTCGTCTCGATGGCGGTTGGGGCCGCGAGACGTCGACCATGATGCAAGCTGTCCACGTCGATGGGAACCAATCATGATCGCCTTCATCCGAATTCCGAAGACCGCAAGCTGCACCATCCTGGCCGCGACTGATCGCGCCGAGGTCTGGTCAGTCGACCACGAGCCGGTGGGGTTCTATCGTGACGCAGTCTCCACGTTCACCTTAGTTCGGAATCCATGGGAGCGTCTCTTCAGCTGGTATCGCCATGCGAAGTATTTCCAGCGCCGCACCTTCGAGGAGTACGTGCTGGGTCAGGAAGAGTTCGGCAGCCCAGTGGCGCCCACTCAACGCTACCGGCACGGCAACGCCGACGAGACTACCCTGCTGGTGGCTGATCAGTCCGCGTGGTTCCGCGATCGCCACCCGACATTCGTCGGACGCTTCGAGTCCCTGGAGGCGGACCTTCGCTTCATCGGAGACTGCCTGGGATTCAACGTCGGCGAGGTCGACCACCTGAACGTCAGCAACGACACGCCCGCCCACCCTTACAGCCCTGACCTCTGGACTCCCGAGATGGTCAAGCAGATGGACCCGCTCTTCGGCGAGTTCGCTGCGACCTATGGATACAACCCGCCATGCTGATCTCCCTTGAAAACTGGCAGGCCATGGGCCACCGACTCTTCGGACCGGACCCCGACCAGTGGCAGTTCGTCTGCCCCGCATGCGCGACCGTGCAGAAGCCCGCCGACTTCCTCGCTCTGGGCATGCCGCGCAAGATGGTCGACACAATTTGTGCATTCGCGTGCATACGCCGATGGACTGACCAGGGCTGCCTCTCCGCCGGAGAGGGAGACATCATGGTCTACGTGACCGCCAACGAACCCGACCGCCCAACCTTTGACTGGAACCCAAAATGAAACGCATCACCATCCACAACCCATGCAACCTGGAAGGCTCGCCAGTATCGGCGCTCTTCCCAGGTGACGAATACAAGGCCATCACCGAGCGCGAGGAGGTCCAGCTGGTCGACGTCAACGACCAGGACCTGACCTACGCCGAGGTCCTGAACGTATGGGTGGGACCGCTGGCCCACGTCCCAGCCATGCTCCTGGAGATGGCCCACGATCCACTCCAGCGCAGCTTCGCCGGTGCCTACATGCACCTGGTGGCCAGGCGCACCGAAGAGGACAAGGTCCCCAACCAGGAGACCATCGTCTCTCTGCTGGTGCTCCGCCCGAAGGAGTCCACCCTGCTTCGCCCCACCCTGAACGACATCAAGAGGGCAGGCAGGTGATCGACTTTCAGATCTGCGAAGGTCTCGGAGTGGTCATCGGTCTGGACTGGCTCACCTGGTTCTTCGGTGTCTCGTACCAGACCCCCACCCCCAACGTCCGCGCCATCGTCTTCCGCTTCGGCCCCATCTTCCTCCACGTGATCGCATCATGAGAACAATCATCGCACGCAATTTCCATCAAGCCATCGCCGAGTCCTGCTACCAGCTGGAGCACTTCGGCACCACCAGCTCGGAAGGTGGCAAGGTTCTGCCCATCCCATCCACCACGCTGGTCACCAATCCAAACGAGCGCGTGACGTTCTACAGTGGGCTCAACCCGTTTGACGCCCTGCTGGGCGGAGCGCAGGGAATCGCCGAGGGACGCATTACTGACCTTGAACATGCTGGCAGGGCACTGAAGGCAAGGTCCGACGCGCTCATCACCCTTCATGGTTCCGGATGCGACAGCATCAACACGGTCTTCGCTCAAGTCGACCTCGACGGGAAGATCCAGCTGATGGCGTGCAGCAGTGAGACCAACGTCCTGGAGCAGGCCGAAGACTTCGCCTTCCTCTCAATGGTCCAGAGCTACCTGGCCCACGCTACTGGCCGCGAGCCTGGAGTGCTGTGGCATACTTCGATGAGCCCGGTGGTAGACCCCCACCAGCTGGAGCTGCTGTCGGATGTGTCTGGACACGCGCCTGAACCTCCCGCGCAATTCGAGGACCCGTATAGCACGGGCTCAATGACGGACACGATCCCACTTCTTTCGATCCCCGCAGGCCGCTGGTTCCGAGAGCTGGTACAGTTTTTTGGGGCGTTCGACGCTGTCGAATACGTCGACCCATTTATCCAGCACGTGCTGGCACCGGCGCACCGCGCCAGGCGTCTCCACGATGAGGGAGCACCCCTCGCTTCTGTTCAGCGCGCCATCGGCGAGATCGCTGCGCAGGACTGGATGCAGGCATGCCTGCAATACGTCAACGCGAGCACGAAATCCGAAATCTCCTGAACCCATGACTCTCCCCCTCTTCCTCCCTAAGTCCGACTGGGTCGCCCCCAAACTGTCCGAGCTGCCGAGCTGGCGTGACGCCAAGCGCGTAGGCTACGACCTCGAAACCAAGGACCCCCATCTGACGAAGGGAGGCCCCGGTGGACGAGGTCTTGGCCCCGGCGTCCGGCGTGATGGGAAGGTGATAGGCATCGGCTTTGCCATCGAGGACGGACCCGACTTCTACCTGCCCATCGGGCACGAGACCGGGACCAACCTGGATCCGGACAAGGCATGGGAGTACATCCGCGACCAGGCGAAGGTGACCAAGGCGGACATCGTCGGAGCCAACCTTCCGTACGACCTGGACTACTCCGCCGAGAACGGCGTGGAGTTCAGCGGGAACCTGCTCGACGTTCAGGTGGCCGAGCCGCTGCTCAACGAGCTGCGCCAGTCCTTCAGCCTGGACAACATCGCCAAGGGCCGCGGCATCCCCGGCAAGGATGAGACGATGCTGCTGGCCGCTGCGACAGCGATGGGCGTCCACCCGAAGGCAGGGATGGCAGAGATCGACCCGAAGTTCATTGGAGCCTACGCTGGACAGGACTGTCGCCTGCCTCTGGAGATCCTCCGGCAACAGGAGAAGGAGCTGGCTGAGGCTGGGCTGATGGACGTCTGGAAGCTGGAGTCGAAACTTCTCCTGGTTCTCCTCAAGATGCGCCGCCGCGGAGTCCGCATCGACTTCGACCGCCTCGACCAGGTCTCCGCCTGGTCCGAGCAGATGGAGCGCAACGCCCTCGACGAGATCAACGCCAGACGCCTCACCAATCTGACCCCCGACGACACCAACAAGGCGTCCGTCATGGGTCCGATCCTTCGGGACATGGGCTTTGAGGTTCCACAGACGGAGAAGACAGGCAAGGACAGCGTCACCAACGACTGGCTGAAGACGCTCAAGAATCCGGTGGCCGACGCGCTGCTGGAGGCGAAGAAGTTCAACAAGCTGCGCAACACCTTCGTGACTTCCATCCTGGCCCACCAGACCAACGGACGGATCCATTGCACCTTCCGCCAGGGCATCGGCGAGGACGACAGCGGCGACGAGGGCGGAGCACGCTACGGCCGCCTCTCCTGCAAAGCTCCCAACCTCCAGCAGCAGCCCGCCAGGGATCCTGTGATCGGTCCACGCTGGCGTTCGATCTATCTGCCTGACGATGGGGGCAGCTGGTGCAAGGGCGACTACAGCAGCCAGGAGCCGCGCATCACGGCACACTACGCAGCGGAGTCCAAGAGCCCCGGCGGTGAGGCCATGGTCCAGCGGTACATCGAGAACCCGCGCCTGGATTACCACCAGACGATCGCGGACATCATGAGCCAGCCGCGGAAGCCCGCCAAGGCCATCGGCCTCGGTCTGAACTACGGCATGGGCCAGGGCCTGCTGGCCATGAAGCTCGACCTGCCCACCGAGATGAAGTCCTTCATGAAGGGCGGACGCAAGATCGAGTACCTGGGAGCAGGACCCGAGGCCATGGCTCTGATCGACCAATACCACCTGGCAGTTCCCTACGCCAGCGACCTCTCCAGGCGCGCGAAGAAGAAGGCCAACCAGGTGGGCTACGTGATGACCTGGGACGGACGCCGGTGTCGCTTCCCCCGCGTGATGCGCAACGGCAAGTGGCAGTACGACTGGACCGAGAAGGCGCTCTCCCGCATCGTGCAGGGTACGGCTGCTGGACAGATGCGCAAGGCCATGGTCGACGCAGACGAGGCTGGGCACAAGCTCCAGCTCCAGGTCCACGACGAGCTGAACAAGACGAGCGACAGCCAAGAGGACGGCAGGGATATGTGCCGCATCATGGTTGACGCGATGAAGTTCCGCACGCCGATGATCGTCGACATGGAGTGGGGAACGTCCTGGGGAGAGCTGGAGACAATCGTATGAACAAGAAACGCAAAGAGCGCGTGAAGCGGAAGCAGATCGCACGCAGGGACTTCCTGATCAAGCAGCGCCAAGCCTACAAGCAGGCGCGCGAAGCTGTCGCAGAGATGCAGTACGCAATCTTCTCGAAGGAACCTGGAGGTAAGTGGCGCCTGGAGTTCACATCGAAGCACGAGCAGTGCAGGGACAGCTGCTTCGAGATCATGAAGCAGCGCACAGACATCGAAGTCCGGAGGGTAAACGTATGAGAGACCGACAAGAACGCTGGGACGCGCGCTTCCTGGAGATGGCCGAGCTGGTCAGCACCTGGAGCAAGGACCCGTCCACTAAGGTGGGCGCAGTCATCGTGGACGAGGAGCGCCGCGTGCTCTCGATGGGCTACAACGGATTCCCCCGTGGAGTCGACGACAATTGGAGTCGCTACCAAGACAAGAAGGTGAAGCGCATGCTGGTGGTCCACGCAGAGCTGAACGCGATCCTCACTGCGCGCCATGCCTTCGGTGCGTCCACCCTATACGTCACCGCACCACCTTGCTGCGAGTGTGCCAAGGCGATCATCCAGGCTGGTGTCATCCGCGTAGTCTGGTCCGAGGACGAGCACCTCTCCGCACACTGGGCAGAGAGCTGCGCAGCAGCCCGCACAATGTTCGACGAAGCCGGAATAGACGTGGAGATACTATGAACGACCTGCCCACCATTCGCGACATCCTGCTGGAGACCGAGAAGGCTTTCAGTGGACAGTTCCGCAACGCAGCCCCATGGAGGGACCGCTACGGACACGTCACGTTCAACGAAGCGATGCGCATCAACACCGTGATCCGTCTCATCAGTTGGGCGGAGAAGACCCAACCAGATTCCGACCAGACCAAGCTGATCGAAGTCATGGAGAGACTCATCACCGCGGTGTACCGATCATGAGCGAAGCAGCACTCTGGAACCTTATCCGCCCAGTGGTCCGACCGCTGGACGCCCAGCGAGTCGAGAACAAGTGCGGCAAGGGCACGCCCGATGTGAACTACATCGGTGGCTGGATCGAACTCAAGCAGCAGGACGCCTGGCCCAAGAGGGACGCCACCAAGGTGCGCCTGGACCACGACTTGAGCAAGGAGCAGCGCATCTGGATCAACCGCCGCGAGAAGAAAGGCGGCACCGTCTTCGTTCTTATCCAGGTCGCCAGAGACTATTTGTTGCTTTCTGGTGGAACTGCTGCTAGTATTGTCGGGGAGGCCACCCAAGCCGAGCTTCGCTCTGCTGCCCTCCACGTCTGGACCTCCAAAACCCTCAAAGAAGAACTGCTCGAATGCTTACGACAAGCGACATCACCCCCGGCGAACGGCTCCTGATCGAGCGCCGCAGATCGTTCCAGACACAGGCGGAAGCCGCCCGATTCTACGGGCTCTCCGAATGGTGCTACCGCCAATGCGAGGCGAACCAATCCAACGCCATCCCTCTGACCCCCATCGGTAGGCTGAAGGACCACGAGGCTTGCATGCTGATGCGCCGCCGCGCAGGAATGAAGCGCACCGAGCTTGCCATCGAGGTGGGCATCTCCGGATGGTGGCTCACCCGCATGGAGCGTGGACAGATTCCTGCCGATCGTCTCGTTGCCTACTGGAGCTGAAATGACCCCCACCCCTTCACACTCGCAAGCTGCTGCCTTCCTCCAAGCCATGCACCCGCATGACTTCTGGCTGGTTACCGCGCTCTCTGTCGACCCCACGCTGCGGTCCAAGTTCCCGCCACGCACCGCAACCTTCAAGGCTGGCCAGGAGGCGGAGCTGGAAGACTTCCTGAAGTCCGTCCAGGGCGGAGGCTACAACGTCTACTTCTCGGTCAACCCGCCGATGCAGGCGATGAACAAGAAGGCCGGACGCGCGGACATCGACCGCATGACCTACCTGCATGTCGACCTCGACCCCGAGGACGGAGGAGATCCGGAAGCAGAGCGCGCGCGCCTGCTGGGCCTGCTGACCACCGAGCGTCCGTCCGGCATCCCGGAGCCCACCGCGGTCATCGACAGCGGTGGAGGGTACTGGGCATTCTGGCGGCTGGAGGACCCCTTCCAGATCGAGGGAGACGCGATCCTCTACGAAGAGGCGAAGCTCTACAACTACGCTCTTGAGACTGCCTTCGGTGCTGACAACTGCCACAACGTCGACCGCATCGCCAGGCTGCCTGGCACGGTCAACTGGGCCGGAGCTAAGAAGCGCGCCAAGGGCCGCGTCGACCGCACGGCGGAAGTGGTCTACCTCAAGGACCTGGCCTACCCGCTGCGGTCATTCACGAAGGCCACGCAGGTCTCGTCTGGCCGCGGTGGATTCTCGTCCGGCCGGACGATCGAGATCGACCAGAACGTCCAGCGCGTGATGGACCTCGACAAGGAGCTTCCGCCGACGGTGCCAGCATGGTGTAAGTGCGTGATCTCCCAGGGCCGTGACCTCGACGACCCCACCCGCTTCGCCAAGCCAGGCACCACCGAGATCGACAGG
>TARA_R110000850_G_scaffold91742_17_pt1 | contig 51426 bp, 38 predicted proteins | sample TARA_R110000850 | Tara Oceans TARA_R110000850 (sample SAMEA4397586) | marine metagenome | biome: Polar Biome; feature: [SRF] surface water layer (ENVO:00010504); material: water (ENVO:00002006), including particulate matter (ENVO:01000060) such as... | depth 5 m
TCCACCACGGATCGTAGTGAATGACCGTGTCTGCCGCGGTCAGGTTCAGGCCCACACCGCCCGCCTTGAGACTGATGAGAAACACCGGTGCGTCGCCATTCTGGAAAGCGTCGACAACTTCGGCACGGTTCTGGGTCTGACCGGTGAGTTGCAGGTGCTTGATGTTGCGCGCATTCAGAGATTGCTTGAGCAATTCCAGCATCGAGGTGAACTGTGAAAACACCAGAACCCGCCGTTTGGCTTGTACCAAGCCATCGAGCATGTCGAGCAGGTGCTCAAGCTTTGCCGAAGGTGTGCCCTGAATCTGCTCCTGCAACTCTTCCAGTTTCAACAGGCGGGGATCGCAACAGACCTGGCGCAGTCGCAGGAGGGCGTCGAGCACCACCACGCCAGACTGCCCTGCCCCTTGCTCGTCAATAGCGCGCCGCACCCGCGCATGCTGTGCGAGCCGGATAGTTTCGTAGAGCGAAGCCTGCGCCGGATCAATCTCAACCGAGCGCACGATTTCTGTCTTGGGAGGCAGATCCTTCAGCACATCTTCCTTGCGCCGACGCAGCATCAACGGCGCAATGCGGCGGTTCAGCCGTGCCAGCATCTCACTGTCACCGTACTCTTCTATCGGGGTTCGCCAGAACTGGGCAAAAACTTTCTCGTCGCCCAAAAGGCCGGGTTCGACCGCATCAAACTGTGCCCAAAGCTCGCCAAGGTGATTCTCCAGCGGGGTGCCGGTCATCGCAATACGCCGTTCCGCTTTTAGAGTGCGCACCACACGCGCGGCCTGCGTCTTGCTGTTCTTGATGAACTGAGACTCATCCAGAACCAGAAGTCCGAACTTGTGCGGCTTGAGCAGTAGCTTGTCTCTTGAAAGCAGCGGATAGGTGCTGATGACGAGGTCATGGTCTGGTACGGAATCGAATCTGGACTCTCGGTCCGGACCGTGCAGAACCAGAACCCTTAGTTCCGGCGCAAAACGATGGGCTTCGTTCTTCCAGTTGGCGACCAGCGTAGTCGGAGCAACGATGAGGACGGGTTTGTTCAGACGCCCCGCACAGCGCTCTGTCCAGATATGCGCAAGCACCTGCACGGTTTTTCCAAGGCCCATGTCATCGGCAAGGACTCCACCCAATCCGGAGGCACCGAGAAAGCCCAACCAGGCCAGACCTTCTTTCTGATAGGTCCGCAAAGTGCCCAGAAATCCATCGGCAGGCTCGCTGGTGATTTCGGCAGAATTGGCCAGCGAGCGCAGGCGATCCTGCTCCTTTGCGATGCGCTCGCGCCCGTGCCAGGCAAGTTCCGGGATCTGGTCGAAGTCGTCCAGCAAATCGGCTTGCGCGCGTTTGACTCGCAACATGTTGCCGCGCGGCTGCGATGCGATGATGGCTTCAACCACATCGAGCATGCGACGAAGCCGGTCGAGCCTGAGCGGCACATAGCGGCGTTCGTCCAACGGCGCCAGCCAGACCGCTTCGGGCGCTTCGTTTTCGCCCGCCTCACGCGGAAAATTGGAATTGGCAAGCAGGTTTCTCAAAATGGGCAGCAGTTCGATGCTGTGACCATCCACATCCAGCGTCAGACCGAGTTCAAACCACTTGCCATGGGCACGGCTGGCAACATCAACCCGCCACTGCTTGGGTGCTTTCAGAAGTTCAACCGGAAAACCTTCCGAAAACTCCAGACGAAAGCCTGAGCCCGAGAGCCTCGGCAGCAAATGCAACCAGTGATCCGGGGTGGCCAGCACGCCGCGACCCCGTTCAAGAACGAAATCACCCGCACGCAACACCGGATCACGATCGAAGTACACGCCCTCAACCTCACCGGCATCGGTCATATGCAGTTCGGCGAGTCGCTCCAAGGCATCGAGTTCTGCCGGACCATTGCGGACATCGTCGCCAGGCAAGTCTTCGCCGCCACGCTGGCGCGTATGTGCGCACAGAGGCGCCAGTCGGCGACCGGCATAGTCGAAAGAAAGCCGCGCCGCGCCAATTGGCCTGCGATCCGGCCGCCCGCGAAACCAGGTCTTGATGCGGTGCGTAAAAAGTCTCAGGCAGGGTTGAGGAACAATTCGCTCGCCGTGATCCGCCTGCGAGCGCACCGGCGCATCGAGGCTCGGAAGATCGTCAAACAAATCGAAATTGTCATCACCAGTGGACATACGTTTGAACGCTAAGCGCAAAAATCAAGCCTCCAGTGTAGCGCCCTCGTCTGCAAGGTGAAGCCCGACTTTTGAAGAATCCCGCGAACAAAATCTGCGAGCCGGAATTTCGACTCAGCCCTGAGACGCATTGTTTGGCCACTCGCACGCCTGAGGCTGCGACATCCGGAAGATTTCAGCTGGGTCTGATTGCGCCGATCATTCTCGAAACCGGAGTGCGGCGACGCAGAGCATCAGGCTTTTGGAATCGCTTCCTGAATCACTGCGCAAAATCTCCACGCAGCGCCTGTATCAATGCGATTGCCGCAAGCCCTGCAGTTTCAGTCCGCAACACGCGCGGCCCTAGTTTGACCGGAATACAGCCATGGGCTGACGCATGGCTGATCTCAGCGGTGCTGAATCCGCCTTCCGGTCCCACCAGGACGCTGATCGGCCCACGCTCTGCCAGAAGCGTCGGCAGCGACTGAGCGGCCTCTGGATCCAGAATGAACGCCTGCCCCATTCGCTCTGATGCGCACCACTGCTCGAACTGCGTCACCGCATGCAGATGTGGAATCATGGTGCGCCCGCTTTGCTCGCAGGCTGAAATCATCACGCCGCGCCAATGCTCCAGTCGCTTGTGCTGGCGTTCCTGATTCAGGTTGACGTTGCACCGCTCGCTGAGGATGGGTACCACTTCAGTCACACCCAGTTCGACCGCCTTCTGGATGGCCCAGTCCATGCGATCCCCCTTGCCAATGCCTTGTACCAGCGTGACATGGAGCGGCGACTCAACGACCTCGTCATGGCGCAGGCCGATTCTCAGCTGGGCACTGCGTTTGGCGACGGACTCGATCCTCGCTTCAAACTCGCCACCCCGGCCGTTAAAAACGCGTAGTTCCGTACCTGCACTCATGCGCAGCACCTGAATCAGATGTCGAAATGCCGATTCAGGCATCTCGAGAATCTCATCGCTGGCCAGCTCACGATCCAGAAAAACTCGCGTCAGTGCCATCTCACCTGCACCTGAATCCGGTCGCACCTTCTTGCGAATCTATTCACCGGTCGCCACATTGATGCTGTCGATGGCAATCTTGGCCATGGCCTCAACCTCACGTGGCTCGATGACATAGGGCGGCATGAAATAAATGACGTCGCCAAGCGGACGAAGAAGGACGCCAAAATCCTTGTGCGCATTCAGAGCATGTCGATAGGCGCGCAAGCCTCGTCGATCACTCGCCGGAAAGGATTTTTTTGTGGTTGGGTTCTTGGCCAGTTCCACCGCGAGGATCAGGCCTTGCTGGCGCACATCGGCAACATGAGGATGGCTGCGCAAGCTGGCCGTGGCTGACCACAGATACTGACCCAGCAGATTGACGCGCCCCATCCAGTCTTCCTGCTCGAAAACATCCAGGGTCGCCAATGCGGCGCGACAAGCGATCGGGTTACCCGAATAAGAATGAGAGTGCAGAAATGCCTTGCCGAGCCGATGCTCCGCAAAGAACGCTTCGTAAATTTCCTCACGGGTCATGACGCAGGCCAGTGGCAAGGTGCCTCCCGTCAGCCCCTTGGACAGGCACATGAAATCCGGTGTGATGCGCGCCCACTCGCTGGCGAACATTTTTCCGGTTCGGCCAAACCCGACGGCGATCTCATCGCAGATCAGATGGACGCCGTGGCGGTCGCAAGCCTCACGCAGCATCGACAGATACACCGCGTGATACATGCGCATGCTGCCGGCGCACTGCACCAGCGGCTCAACGATGACCGCCGACACCTCATGCGCATGACGCTCAAGCGCCAGCTCCATCTCGGCAAAGCGGCGGCGTGTGTGGTCTTCCCAGCTTTCGCCCTGCGCCCGTTCATAGCAATCAGGAGAACTGACGTAGATTGGCTGCATCAGGAGCGGCGCATAGGTATCGCGATAAAGACCGGTGTGTCCCACCGCCAGCGCGCCTAGGGTTTCGCCGTGATAGCCGTTGGTCAGTGCGATGTAGCGCTTCTTGTCTGGTTTGCCGACGTTCTGCCAGTAATGGAAGCTCATCTTCAACGCGACTTCGACTGCGGCGGATCCATTATCGGCCAGGAAGCAACGATCCAGTCCGTCCGGCACCAGTTTGCACAACCGCTCCGCCAGCTCGATGGCAGGCTCGTGTGTGAATCCGGCAAAGATGACGTGATCGAGCTCATCAAGCTGCTGCTTGAGCGACGCCACAATGTGCGGATGCCGATGACCAAAGATGTTGGTCCACCATGAGCTGACGCCATCAAGATAGCGACGGCCGTCGTAGTCTTCGAGCCAGACACCTTCTGCCTTGCGGATCGGAATCAGCGGAATCGGCGCTTCGCCACCACCTTGATGGTCGTGCATCTGGGTGCAGGGCTGCCAGCCGTGGGCCAGGCTGCGCGCAACCCACTCTGCATTGCTTGCACTCATCAGATTGCCTTGATCAGGACCGCCGAATTGCGGCGGTAGTTGTACAACTGCTGTCTTTGCATGGGCAGGTCTTCAATCTTTCCGGGCTTGAATCCGTGCTCCAGAAACCAGTGTGGTGTGTGCGTGGTCAGGGCAAAAATTTTCTTGATGCCCTGCGCGCGCGCCGTTTCTTCAGCCCGCGCCAGCAAGGCGGCAGCGCGCCCGGCACGCTGGTAGTCCGGATGTACGGACACGCAGCTGAACTCCGCCATATTGTTTTCGGCAAACGGGAACAGCGCACAGCAGGCCACGACCAGACCATCACGGACCATGACATCGAAGGAGGCGATCTCCAGCTCCAGCTGTTCACGCGAACGTGGCACCAGGATGCCGGCATCTTCCTGCGGCTTGATCAGCGCGAGCACACCGCCCACATCCTCGACATTGGCTTCGCGAACCGACTCGTAATGTTCGTCCGCGTAAATCATCAGCCCCACCCCATCGCGGGTGTAAAGCTCACGCAGCAGAACACCTTCGGTATCGGCACCAATAAGATGAATACGCTTGACCCCGCATCTGCCCGCGGACAATGCAGAGGCCAGATAACGACGATCCTGCTCGGCCATGTCATCGCCCGCCGCGAGCAGCGCAGTGCCCTGACTCAGGGAGAGTTGTCCGGCGTCTCCGGCATCGCTGGCCAGCTTCCAGCTGTCAGGGCTGGAATTGGAGACAAAGACCAGCTTGTCAGCGCCGAGCACAGAGGCCACTTCGGTCGCCACATCAGACGAGCGCAGATTGAAGATTTCCCCCGTTGGCGAATATCCCACCGGTGATACCAGCGCAATGCGGTCCTGCTCCAGAACAGCGCGAATGCTCTGCACATCCACACGGCGGACCTCGCCGGTATGTTGCAGGTCGACGCCATCCCGGATGCCCACCGGCCGCGCGGTCACCCAGTTTCCACTGGCCACGCGAATGCGCGCCCCGCTCATGGTGGTGCTCACCAGCGACGTTGAAAGACGCGCCTCCAGATCCATGCGCAGGCTTCCAACCGCCGCCTTGACCGCCTCCAGAGATGCCGGATCAGTAATGCGCAGCTCGCCGTGATAGTTGGGCTTCAGATTCCTGCAGGTCATTTCCCGCTCGATCTGCGGACGCGCGCCATGTACCAGGACCAGCTTGGCACCCAGGCTGTGCAACAACGCCAAATCGTAGACAAAGCTTTCGAAATCCGGGCGGTCTGCCACTTCACCGCCGAACGCCACCACGAACACGCGTCCGTTGTGGGCATGTACGTAGGGGGCGCTGGCGCGCAGGGCGGCGACGAATTCAGATGCTTGCATGACGCGATTATAGAGGCCTGCGTCCCGGCGTCCGCTCCGCAGCCTGCCAATTGGACCCGCGTCGCGCCGTATACTTGTGCGATGACCGAATCTACAGAAGACAGCCTCGACTACCTTGAGCTGAGCAGCCTGCTCAAGCTGGTCGGTTACACCGAAGCACCCGCTCACTTTCATGGCGCGCTTTGCGGCGCACTCTGCGTCCTCAACAATGGGCAGTTCGACATCGGCGCCCTGGTCATGGAAGGCGCCGACAGTGGCCAGCCACTGGACCCCAACTCCCGCATCGCTCTCGACAAGCTCAGTCAGTCCTGCGCGGCTGATCTGATGTCCACCGACATGGTCTTTGAACCCCTGCTACCGCCTGACAGTACGCCCCTGCGGATTCGTATCGAAGCCCTGGCTGCCTGGTGCGGTGGGTTCCTCTACGGTTTGTCCAGCAAGCAGAAGATCGACATCAAGAAGTTATCTGAAGAAGCGCGGGAAACCATCAAGGATCTGGCGCAGTTCACCAGCGCCGGCTTCGACGCCACGGGCGTGCCTGAAGAAGAAGAGGCCGCCTATGTCGAGCTGGTGGAGTACGTGCGCGTGGCCGCCCAGCTCCTGTTTCTGGAAATGCGCCCGCGGACGGCCTCGGTCGACGACGAATCCTCCACGCTGCACTAAGCCGATATCCTCGCCTTACCATCATGCGACTGAGTCCAGCAGACAAGACAGAACACCTCGAACGCCGCGTCGAGCTGATGAAACGCATTGGCAAGTCCGGCGTTGCCATCATTCCGGCAGCGCACGAGGCCGTGCGCGCCCGCGACACACATTATCGCTTTCGCCAGAACAGTGACTTTCAGTATCTGACCGGCTTTCACGAGCCCGAATCCATTGCGGTGCTGGCACCGGGCCGGCCTGAGGGCGAGTTCATCCTGTTCGTGCGCCCCAAGGACAAGGAGCGGGAAATCTGGGACGGTCGCCGGGCTGGCCCGGCCGGGGCACGGCGCGGCTTTGGCGCGGATCAGGCTTTTGATCTCGACCAGTTTGATGTCCTGCTGCCTCAGATTCTCAGCGGCCGCGATGCCCTGCACTACACCCTGGGTGATCAACCGGAGCTCGATGCTCACATCGCCCAGCTGCTGCGACATCTGCGGGAAGTCTCACGCCGTGGCGGCGCCGCTCCGGACACGATCATTGCACTGGAGTCCACGCTCCACGAGATGCGCCTGTTCAAGCGGCCGGCCGAGATCGAGCTGATGCGTCATGCCTCGAAGGTCTCTGCCGCCGCCCACGTCGCTGCCATGCAGTTCACACGGCCCGGCCGCTACGAATGGGAAGTTGCGGCGCGCATTCACGCGGAATTCGAATCCAACGACATGCAGCCCGGCTACGGCTCCATCGTCGGTGGCGGGGACAATGCCTGCATCCTGCATTACGTGGAGAACAATGCACGCTTGAAAGACGGCGATCTGTTGCTGATCGACGCGGGCGGCGAGTTTCGCGGCTACACCTCCGACATCACCCGCAGCTTTCCGGTAAATGGTCGCTTCACCGGCGAGCAGAAAGCGGTTTACGAAGTGGTGCTGGAGGCTCAGAAAGCTGCCATGCGAAAGATGAAGCCGGGCGCATCCAGCGCCAAGCCGCACGAGGCGGCAACCAGGAAACTGACCGAGGGCATGGTTGCCCTAGGCCTGCTCAAGGGCGATCCGGATGAGCTCATCGCGCAGGAGAAACATCGCCAGTTCTATATGCATGGCACCGGCCACTGGCTGGGCATGGATGTACATGACGTGGGTCGCTACAAGATTGCCAACAAGCCGCGTCGTTTTGAACCTGGCATGGTCATGACAGTGGAACCCGGCCTGTATATCGCACCCGGCACCCGCGGCGTCAGCAAAAAATTCTGGGGCATCGGCATCCGTATCGAGGACGACATCCTGATCACCCAGGACGGTCACGAGGTACTGACCTCCGACGTTCCCAAGCGCGTGGGTGAAATCGAAGCCCTGATGGCCGGGTGAGCAGCATCACGACTCATTCTGAAGCGCCGGCCGGCACGAGCCAGCCGTATGACGTCGCCATTGTCGGCGGCGGTCTGGTTGGTTGCAGCCTCGCAGTGGCCCTGCGCCGGCAAGGGCGCAGGGTCGTCTTGATTGAGGCCCAGCCGCCCCGGCCCGGGAGCGCATCTTGGGACGAGCGTTGCATCGCGCTCAATGCCGGTTCGCGAGAGATTCTGGAATCTCTGGATCTGTGGGCGGCGCTGTCTCCCGCCTGCGAGCCCATCCTTTCCACGCATATTTCAGAGCGCGGCCGCTTCGGCGCGGCGCGGTTTTCAGCCGAGCAGGCCGGACTGCCGGCGCTGGGATACAACACGCCCATGCGCGCCATCAACGACCTGCTCTGGCAATCGGCCACGCAGGCGCAGGTCGACATCCTGCGGCCGGCTTCCGTCACGGGCCTGCAACTGCTGGCAAACAGCGTGCTGCTGACCCTTGAAACCGAGTCAGCAAGTTCCAGTTTGCATGCACAGCTTGTCGTTGCAGCAGATGGTGCGCGATCTGCCGTCCGCAGTCTGCTCAAGCTCGGTGCAGATGAACGCGAGTATGGCCAGCACGCCGTCGTGACCGCCGTACGTCCGCAGTTTCCACATGCAGGCGTCGCCTACGAGCGATTCCTCAGCTCCGGTCCCTTGGCCCTGCTGCCCAAGCCCGATGACGAACAGGGCCACGCCTGCTCGCTGGTCTGGACCCTGCCTTCGGACCAGCTCGAAACCTTTCTCAAGCTCAGCGACGACGCCTTCGTCGATAAGGCGATGGATGCATTTGGCGAGCGGCTCGGCAAGCTCTCCAGTCCGGGCCGGCGGATGAGCTATCCGCTGACGCGGGTCATGAGCGACGCCCTGACTGCCCCACGTACGGTCTTTATCGGCAACGCTGCGCAGAGCCTGCATCCGGTTGCGGCGCAGGGTTTCAATCTCGGTTTGCGCGATGCGGCCACCCTCGCCGCGCTGATCGGTCCGGTGCCCGACCCCGGCGACGCGCATGTGCTGGAGGCCTATCGTGACAAGCGCCTGTCCGATCGAAAGCAGGTTTCCGAATTTACCGACCGCCTGGTCCGCCTGTTCTCCAATGCGGTTCCGGGGCTGCGCGGCCTGCGTCACCTCGGGCTGATGCTGCTCGAATTCGACAGCCCGGTGCGACAGAACATCCTGAGCCAGAATCTGGGAATGAAAGGCTCACGACCGCTGCTTCAGAACTCATGAGCACACAGCGACCCGCATGCGATATCGCCATCATCGGCGGCGGCATCGTCGGCCTGACAGCCTATCTCGCGCTGCGCCTGCAAGGTTTCGATGTGCGCTTGATCGAACGCGGCAAAGTGCCAGTGCTGTCTCCACCGGATCCCGATGCAGCGTATGACCCACGGGTCTATGCCATCAACCCTTCTTCGGCAGAACTGCTCAGGACGCTGGAGATCTGGCAGCAGCTGGACATGAAACGCGTAGCCCCAATCAGGCAGATGTGCGTGTGGGACCAGCAGCCCGCCGATGCGCTGAAATTCGACGCTACTGCGCAGGGTCTGGGCTGGATCATGGAGCACCGCCCGATCAGCCATGCGCTCTGGGCCACGGTCGACGCGGCGCATCTCATTGCAGAGTGTCAGGTCGAGCGCATGCAGATCGACGATGACGGCGTTGAAATGCAGCTATCCGATGACAGTTGCTTGCGCGCACAACTGCTGGTCAGCGCCGAGGGTGCAGGTTCGAGCATTCGTGACTTCGCGGGCATCGAGACCACCGGCTGGGACTACAAGGCCAAAGCCATCGTTTGTCATCTGAAGACCTCCTTGCAGCATGACGGTCAAGCGCTCCAGCGATTCCTGAAGACCGGCCCCCTGGCCCTGCTGCCGCTGGCCGATGGCCGTCGTTCACTGGTCTGGTCAGCGGACAATGCCGAAGCCGAGGCGCTGCTCGCACTGGATGATGCCGCGTTCGCCCGCCGGCTTGAGGAAGCAACGCAATCTGTGGCCGGGACGGTACTGGCCAGCAGCGAACGCATCAGTTTCCCGCTGCGGCTGTTGCACGCAAGCCAATACGTCTCCGAGCGCTGCGTCCTGGTCGGAGACAGTGCGCATGTCGTCCACCCACTCGCCGGGCAAGGTCTGAATCTGGGACTCGCCGATGTCGCGGAACTGACGCGAGTCCTGAGTGAGGCACGACAGCAGAAGCGCAGCTGGAGCGCGCTGCGAACGCTCAAACGCTATGAACGCGCCCGTGCTGCGGAGAATCTGGAAATGCTCGGCCTGACCGACGCACTCAACAAGGCTTTCTCTTTGGATGCAAAGTCTTGGCACCGGGTTTTGAGCTTCGGCATGAACACCATTAACCGCATCGAGCCACTCAAGCAGCTGCTTTCTGCGCGCGCTGCCGGGCGCTCCTGACAGCCAAGCCACGTTCTGCTCAGCGAACCGCGCTTTCATCGCCCCCGCGTATGTCATGGCTACCGGCCTGCGGCCTGAGCCGGTATAGTCGGCCCACGATATCAATCCGTGTGCGAGAGACCGTCACTGTGACGGCGCCGAAGGCGCAACACCGCTCGTCAATCGCTCAGGCAAAGGGAGCACGCGGAAAGTAGGTCGCAAGACCTATATATCGACTCTGGAGAGCGTCCACATTCGTGGACCACCGATGGGGCAAGGTCGCGAAGGCGTACCTGAACTCTCAGGTCCGGTGAGGTTTGCCGGGAAGACAGAGGGGCGATCACCATTGGCTTATTTTTTGCCGGCAAGGGATCGCATGCTCAAACAAACTGCTCTTATTGAACAACACCGCCAACTCAAGGCGCGTCTGGTGGATTTTGCCGGCTGGGAAATGCCCATCCAGTACGCCTCGCAGATGGACGAGCACCACGCAGTACGCAGCAAGGCCGGCATGTTCGACGTAGGCCACATGTGCGGAGTCGATCTTCACGGCGCGCGCGTCCGCGAGTTCCTGCGCTATCTGCTCGCCAATGATGTGGACAAACTCAAGAACGCGGGCAAGGCGCTCTACACCTGCCTGCTGCGCGAAGACGGCGGCATTCTCGATGACCTGATCGTCTACTTTCTCAGCGAAGACTATTTTCGTCTGGTCGTGAATGCCGGTACGGCCGAAAAGGACATCGCCTGGATTCAATCCAAGGCCGGCGCCTTTGACGTGCAGGTCAAACCGCGCACTGACCTCGGCATCCTCGCAGTCCAGGGCCCTGAAGCACGCAAGCTGGTCGAAGCTCAGTTGCCACCCGGGCTCGCGCCGCGCGCCGCTGCGCTCAAACCCTTCAATGCCTGCGCGCAGGGCGATCTGTTTGTCGCGCGCACCGGATATACCGGTGAGGATGGCTACGAACTGCTCGTTCCGCACGATCAGCTCGCTCCGCTCTGGGAAAATCTGCTCGCCGCTGGCGTCACGCCCTGCGGTCTGGGCGCGCGCGATACCTTGCGACTCGAGGCGGGAATGAATCTCTACGGTCAGGACATGGACGAAACCGTCACGCCGCTGGAATCAGGTCTGGCCTGGACGGTTGCGCTGAATCCGGGACGTAATTTTATTGGCCGTTCTGTCCTCGAAAAGCAGCAAGGCGAGTCGCACCCGGTGCAGGTTGGCGTGCTGCTCGAAGAGCGCGGCGTGCTCCGCGCCCACATGAAAATTCGATTCGCATCCGGGGCTACCGGCGAGCTCACCAGCGGCGGCTTCGGCCCCACGCTGAAGCGATCCATCGGCCTGGCTCGCATCCAGCCTACTGACGAGACCGACTGCGAAGTCGAGATTCGCGGCAAGTGGCAGGCAGCGCGAATCGTCAAACCACCGTTTGCCCGCAACGGCCAATCCCTTCTCAAGTAACCAGCCAATCAACTTTTTCGGAGTCCTGTCTCGATGAGCAATTCACCCAATGATCTGAAATACGCCGCGTCCCACGAGTGGGTACGCCTCGAAGCCGATGGCAGCCTGACCATTGGCATTACCGACCACGCGCAGGAAGCCCTTGGCGATCTGGTCTTTGTGGAAGCCCCCGCTGTCGGATCTGCACTCAATGCCAGCGCAGCCTGTGCGGTGGTGGAATCGGTCAAGGCAGCATCGGATGTCTACGCACCGGTCGCCGGAGAAGTCATTGCCCAGAATGAGGCGCTCGCCGATGCCCCGGAACTGATCAACAGCGACCCCTATGGCGAAGGCTGGATCTGGAAAATGAAACCGGGCAATGCCGCCGATCTGGATGCCCTGCTCGATGCGGCTGCCTACGAGAAAACACTCGACGACGCCTGAGTATCCAGCCCGCTCGATTGCACTGCCTTCCCTGCCCTGATTCTGCACGCCTGAAATAGTCATGCCTTTTATTCCGCATACCGAAAGTGACGTCAAAACCATGCTGGAGCGCATTGGCGCCCCCAGCATCGAAGCTCTTTTTGACGAAATTCCAGCTGACCTGCGCTACGGCAAGCTCAAGGGCGTACCGGACGCGCTCTCAGAGATGGACGTTACCCGGCTGATGTCCGAACGCGCCGCGCAGGATGGCCGCCTGATCAATTTCTGCGGTGCCGGCGCCTACGAGCACCACATCCCGGCGGCCGTGTGGGAAATCACCACGCGCGGGGAGTTCTATTCCGCCTATACGCCGTATCAGGCAGAAGCCAGCCAGGGCACCCTACAGTTGCTGTACGAGTACCAGACCATGATGTCTGAGCTCACCGGCATGGAAGTATCCAATGCCTCTCTGTATGACGGCGCCAGTGCACTGGCCGAAGCCCTGCTGATGGCAGCGCGAGCCAACCGCACGAATCCGTCGATGCGGGTGCTGCTGCCACAGGCATTGCACCCCTACTATCGCGAAGTCGTGCAGAGCTGCACCTCTGCCCAGGGCATCGTCTGCGAGATGTTGCCGATCGACCCTGCCAGCGGAAAGACCGACATCAAGTCGCTGGATGCCATTGCTGGCGACGCACCTACCGCCGTGGTCATTGCGCAGCCCAATTTCTTCGGCCTGATGGAAGATGTGGATGCGCTCACCGACTGGGCCCATGAGCGAAACGCATTGGTGGTGGCGGTGGTGAATCCGGTATCGCTGGCCCTGCTCAAACCACCGGGCCAATGGGGAAGCAAAGGTGCCGATATTGTCTGCGGAGAAGGCCAGCCACTCGGTGCTCCGCTGGCCAGTGGCGGACCTTATTTCGGCTTCCTGACCGCACGTCAGGCGCTGGTGCGTCAGGTGCCTGGGCGCATTGTTGGCCGCACAGTCGACGTGGATGGCAAGCAGGGTTTTGCCCTGACCCTGCAGGCCCGTGAGCAGCACATCCGCCGCGCGAAGGCGACCTCCAATATCTGCACCAATCAGGGCTTGCTGGTGACCGCCGCCACCATTCACCTGTCGCTTCTGGGCCCGCAGGGCTTGGCGAAGGTCGCTTCAAGCTGCGTGCAGAACACGCGCAAGCTGGTGGACAGCCTGTGCCAGATCGACGGTGTGGAACGCATCTTTGACGGCGCGCATTTCCACGAGACCGCATTGAGGCTGCCAAAGAAAGTGGCGCCCGTGCTCGAAGCGCTTGCCGAGCAGGGCATCTTTGGTGGCTTTGATCTGAGCCGGCATTTCCCCGAATTGGGCGATGCCTTGCTGGTCTGCGCCACTGAAACACGCAATGAAGCGGACATTCAGCAGTATCAGGCGACACTCAAGAACATCCTCAGCAGTTAGAACAACACCGAACAGGAGAATCAAATGGCAAAAGTGACACTTCAAGGCAACGCTTTTCAAACCAATGGTGATCTGCCTGCAGTGGGATCAGATGCACCGGGCTTTCGTCTGGTTGCGGCCGACCTCAAAGACACGACTCCGCACGACTTCGCGGGCAAGACGAAGGTCCTCAACATTTTCCCGTCAGTTGATACACCCACCTGCGCCACCAGCGTGCGCAAGTTCAACGAGAAGGCTGGCCAACTCAAGGACGTGGTTGTCCTGTGCGTCTCCGCAGACCTGCCTTTTGCTCAGTCCCGATTCTGCGGCGCAGAGAATCTTGAAAACGTGAAGACTTTGTCCCTGATGCGCGGCGGACAGTTTGCGAAAGACTATGGCGTGTTCATTGAAAATGGCCCGCTCGCCGGTCTGACTGCACGCGCGGTCGTGGTTCTGGATGCCGACAACAAAGTGACCTACACCGAACTAGTCACGGAAATTGCGGACGAACCGAACTACGAAGCCGCACTCAAGGCTATCGGCTAGCTGCTATTGCAACCGCTTTGCTGTCGCAGCGTCGGCAGCAAAGCACTTTCTACAAAGAATATATTCGACGGACTCATGGAACTGATCTTCGAGCACTCCTCTCCCGGCCGCGGCGCGTTCGCGCAGCACCCGCCTTCGGCAATCGACATGGACGGCATCCCACAGGAACTGCGTCGCCAGACGCCACCGGGCTTGCCGGAAGTCTCCGAGATGCAGGCCGTGCGTCACTACACCCGGTTGTCCGGCCTGAACTTCAGCATCGATACGCACTTTTATCCGCTGGGTTCCTGCACCATGAAATACAACCCGCGCGCCTGTAACAAGCTGGCGATGCTGCCGCAGTTTCTGGGTCGTCATCCCCTGGCTCCGGTATCGCATTCGCAGGGTTACCTGTCCTGCATGTTCGAGCTGCAGGAAATGCTGCGGGAGGTCACCGGCATGGCCGCGGTTTCGCTTACGCCGATGGCGGGCGCGCAAGGCGAATTTGCTGGCGTTGCCATGATCCGCGCCTATCACCAGGCGCGTGGTGACGAAGGCCGCCGCGAAATTCTGGTGCCTGATGCTGCACACGGCACCAATCCCGCAACCGCCACCATGCTGGGTTACGTGGCACGCGAGATTCCAACCAATGCCGAAGGCGACGTAGATCTGGAGAAGCTCAAGGAAGCCGTCGGTCCGCAGACCGCCGGCATCATGCTGACCAACCCCAGCACGCTGGGCGTGTTCGAACGCGAGATTCGCGAGATTTCCGGCATCGTGCACAAGGCAGGCGGTCTGCTGTATTACGACGGCGCCAACCTCAACGCCATTCTGGGCAAGGTCCGCCCGGGCGACATGGGCTTTGACGTCATTCACATGAACCTGCACAAGACCTTCTCCACCCCGCACGGCGGCGGCGGACCGGGTGCTGGCGCAGTGGGCGTTTCCGAACGGCTCAAGCCCTTCATGCCCATTCCGGTTGTTGGCCGCGATGAGAAGCAGGGGTACCGCTGGCTCTCGGAAGATGACCTGCCGCAGTCGATCGGACGCCTGTCAGCCTTCATGGGCAACGCGGGTGTTCTCATGCGCGCATATATCTACGCGCGGCTTCTGGGCCGCGAAGGCATGCACCGGGTTGCCGAATTTGCAACGCTCAATGCCAACTACCTGCAGGTCCAGCTGCAGAAGAAGGGATTTGATCTCGCCTTCCCGACTCGCCGCGCCAGTCACGAATTCATCGTGACCCTGAAAAAGCAGAAGCAGGAACTGACACTCACCGCAACTGACATGGCCAAGCGATTGCTCGACTACGGCTTCCATGCACCGACGGTTTATTTCCCGTTGCTGGTGCCGGAGTGTCTGCTGATCGAACCGACCGAAACCGAAGATCTCAAGACGCTGGATTCCTTCATCGATGCCATGGTGTCGATCTGGGAAGAAGCCAAGACCGACATCGAGAAGATCAAGGGCGCGCCGTGGACACTCCCGGTTCGCAGACTCGACGACGTGCGGGCGGCTCGCCAGCTTGATCTGCGCTGGGACGCCACAAGCGCCTGATGGCCGACGGCATGAAGGGCTGGCCTCGATTGCTGCGGGCCTGGCGCGTTTCCTACAAGGGGCTGGCCTGGGCGCTGCGCGAGGAAGAAGCCTTTCGCATCGAGTTCGTGCTGTTTGTACTGCTGGCTCCGCTCGCCCTGTGGCTGGGCGACAGTGGCCTGGAACGCGCGGTGCTCCTGTTATCACTGTTGCTGGTCCTGCTGGTGGAACTGCTCAACACAGCGGTTGAAGCTGCAATCGATCGCATTGGCAAGGAGCACCACCCACTTTCGGGTCTGGCCAAAGATCTGGGCTCGGCCGCCGTGCATATTTCACTGCTGCAGGTGCCCGTCATCTGGGGCCTGATCTTGTTTGGATAGGGCCCTGCCCCTTTCCAGTTGCACTTTCTTCTTTCAATTCAATATCGACACAGGGGATTCATGTGAGCGCACTTATCTGCGGGTCTTTCGCCTACGACACCATCATGGTGTTTCCGGGCTACTTCAAGAACGAAATCCTGCCGGACAAGGTTCATATCCTGAATGTTTCCTTCCTGGTGCCGGAACTGCGACGCGAGTTTGGTGGTTGTGCGGGCAACATTGCCTACAACCTGCATCTGCTCGGTGGCGACGCCAAACCGATGGGAACCGTCGGCAAGGATTTTGATGCCTACGCCGAGTGGATGAAGAAGACCGGTGTCTCGCAGGATTGCGTTCAGAAGGTCGACGATGCCTACACCGCGCAGGCCTACATCACGACCGATCTGGACGACAACCAGATCACTGCTTTCCATCCGGGTGCGATGAGCTTTGCACACCAGCAGGACATCGTGACCAAGGACGTCAAGTTCGGCACGGTGTCTCCCGACGGACGCGATGGCATGTTGCTGCACGCCACGCAGTTTGCAGAAGCCAATATTCCCTTCATCTTTGATCCGGGTCAGGGCCTGCCCATGTTTGGCGGTGAAGAGCTGACCGATTTCATCGACAAAGCCACGTACGTCGCCGTCAATGACTACGAGGGTGAAATGCTGTCCGAACGCACTGGTCTTTCGCTCAAGAAGATCGCTGAACGCGTGGATGCCCTGATCGTGACCCGTGGCGGCAAGGGTTCGCACATCTTCCACAAGGGCCAGGTAATTGAAGTGCCTTGCGCCAAGGCGGAATCGTTGGCCGACCCGACGGGTTGCGGCGATGCCTACCGTGGCGGATTGCTGTATGGCCTGCTCAACGGCATGGATTGGGAGACCACCGGTCGAATCGCGAGCCTGATTGGCGCGATCAAGATCGAACGTCTTGGACCGCAGAATCACAAGATCACACCCGAAGCCTTCCGCGAGCGCTTCAAGAAAGAGTTCGGACGAGACATCTAAACCCGTCCGCGGAGGACATGACCGCAGCTTCCGACCTGCCCGTGATGGAAATTCTGACCCTTCACTGCGGTCGGGAGCCTGCGCCGCGTTAGACTCAGCGCATGGAACTTCCGGTCATCCAGAGAATTGGCACCGCACTGCGCACGCAGAGGGTCGCACGCGAGTTCGGGATGGAACCGCTCGCTCGCGTCCTCGCGGCCTATCTTCCAGAAGACCAGATCAGGGAAGTCCGCCGCGCCTATGAGTTCGGCGCAAGGGAACACCAGGGCCAGAAGCGCAAAGCCGGCGAGCCCTACATTTTTCACCCGCTGGCGGTCGCGCGCATCCTCGCCGAAATGCGCATGGATGCAACAACACTGGTCGCAGCGATCCTGCATGACGTTATCGAAGATACCGGTGTATCCAAAGATGAAGTCGCGCAGAAGTTCGGCAAGGACGTTGCCGAGCTGGTAGACGGCGTTTCCAAGATCGGCAAGATCGAGGGCATGAGCCGGGCCGAGCGTCAGGCAGAAAGCTTCCGCAAGCTGTTGTTGGCGATGACGCAGGATTTGCGCGTCATCCTGATCAAGCTCGCCGATCGCCTGCACAACATGCGCACGATCGATTCCATGAGCAGCGAGCAGCGCAAACGCATTTCGCGCGAGACCCTGGATATCTACGCGCCCATCGCCCAGCGCCTCGGTATTCATTCCATGCGGGTTGAGCTTGAAGACCTCGCCTTCAGCAATTTGTACCCCAAGAGATTCTCCGCGCTGGCAACCAGCATCGCCAAGCAGATGGGCGATGCCAAGAAGCTGGTCAAGCAAGTTGAGCAAAAGCTCTCAAAGCATCTGCGCGAAGAAGGCATCGGCGCAACGGTGGTCGGCCGCGACAAGAACGTCTACAGCGTCTATCAGAAGATGCGCCGCAAGAAACTGCGGCTGCTCAATGTCATGGACCTTCTGGGCTTTCGCATCATCGTATCCAAAGTCGATGACTGTTATCGCACCCTGGGTGTCGTACACCACGTCTACAAGCCCGTACCGGGGTATTTCGACGACTACATTGCCAATGCCAAGGGCAATGGCTATCAGTCATTGCACACCACCTGCATTGCGCCCGGCGGCAACAAGATTGAAGTCCAGATCCGCACGCGCGACATGCACCACGTATCCGAAGCCGGAATCGCCGCGCACTGGCAGTACAAGCTGGGCGGCAACGAAACCCAACTGGGCCCACAGCGACGTGCGCGCGAATGGCTCAAGACGGTATTCGACGAGTTTGGTTCCGACGGATCGATCGAGTTCATCGAGGGCGTCAAGGTTGATCTGTTCCCGGACGAGGTCTATGTCTTCTCGCCCAAGGGCGACATTCGCCGCTTGCCCAAGGGCGCAACACCGGTCGATTTCGCGTATTCGGTTCACAGCGAACTGGGTGATCGCTGCGTGGCCGCGCGCATCGACGGTAGCCTTGAGCCGCTGCATTCTCAAGTGAAATCTGGACAAACTATCGAGATCATCACTGCGCGCCATGCGCGCCCCAACGCCGCATGGCTGCATTTCGTCAAGACAGCCCGGGCACGCAGCCACATCAGGAATTTCCTGCGACATCAGCGCGAAGATGAGGCGATTCGCCTGGGCAGGCGCCTTCTGGAAATCGCCTTGCGCGAGCTCAAGATTCCGCTCACCGCTCTGCGTAATGCGCAAAGCGACCAGGTCCTTGAGAGCTTTGGTCTGTCGGACATTGAAGAGCTCTACGCCGCCATCGGAACAGGCCAACGCCTAGCGCCGCTGGTAGCGCGCCGCTTCCTGCCAGATCACGCAGACGGCGCGGTTGAAGCCGGAGATGGGTCTGCACTGGCCATCGAAGGCACCGAAGGCATGATCCTGGACTACGGAAAATGCTGCCGTCCGATTCCGGGCGATCAGATTCGCGGGAGCGTCAGCGTGGGTCGCGGCATTGTTGTACACCGGACAGACTGCCGGGATGCTAAGGCACGCCCGCAGGACTGGATTCCGCTGGTCTGGGCCGACAACGTAGAAGGCGATTATCACTGCGAGATTTCCATGCGCTCACTCAACAAGCGCGGACTTCTGGCCAATGTCACATCCGCCATTGCCGACGCAGAATCCAGTATCGAGAACGTGCAGATGGCCGATCGCGCCGGAAGCGAGGCGGTTGAAACGCGAATCACCATCACGGTCAAGAACCGGGTCCATCTGGCGCGGGTTCTGCGCCGAATTCGACGCATCGATGGTGTCGAAAGAGTTGCGCGAACTTGATCGCGACTGAGCTCTGTTCCGCCGTGGCTGTACCTGCGAGCTGATGCGCCCCAATCGCCTGCCACCCGCTCCGGATTCTGAGGGTGACAAACCATCCTTCGAGGTCCTCCGTCAGCTACTTCCTTACCTGAAAGAGTTTCCGGGAAGAGTCCTTGTGGCTGCAGCCTGCCTGTTGCTGGCCAAGCTCAGTGCGGTTGCGATGCCGCTGGTGCTGAAACACATTGTTGACCAGCTCGATACCGGGCAGAACGCGGTGCTGATCGTCCCGGTCGCCTTGCTGCTTTTCTACGGCTTTCTACGTTTCGGAAATGTGTTGCTCGGCGAACTGCGCGACCTGGTATTTGGCCGGGTTACGGAGCGCGCCATTCGTCGGGCATCGCTCGATGTATTCAAGCATCTGCACAAACTCGACCTCGCCTTTCATCTGGAACGTCAGACCGGCGGTGTCGCGCGGGATATAGAACGTGGCGTGTCGGGCATCAGTTTCCTGCTGCGTTTCATGCTGTTCAACATCGTACCTACACTGCTGGAACTGGCGCTGGTCGCAGCGATCCTGCTGGTCAACTACGGCGCCAGCTTTGCCGTCATCACCACTTTATCGGTTGCCGGATACGTCGCGTTCTCCATTGTGGTGACTGAATGGCGAACCCAGCATGTGCGCGAAGCCAATCGCCTCAACTCGCGCGCATCACAACGGTCTGTGGATTCCCTGCTGAATCACGAAACCGTGAAGCTGTTCAGTGCCGAGAAGCGTGAGGCCGAGGAGTACGATCGTTACCTGTCTGAATGGGAAGTCGCCGCCCAGCGCAACCGGATCAGCCTGGCCGGACTGAATCTGGGCCAAGCCATAATCGTGGCGGGCGGCATGACTTGGATGCTGATTCTTGCTGCAAACGGCGTGGCAAAGGAGCAACTGTCCATCGGCGACTTCGTCGCAATCAATGCCTACATGTTGCAATTGTTCCTGCCGCTCAATTTTCTGGGCTTTGTCTATCGGGAAATCCGGCGTGCGCTGGTGGACATGCAACGCATGTTCTCGCTGTTGGCGATCAAGCCGGTTGTTGCTGACATCGAGAATGCGCCTGCGCTGGCACTTGCCAAAGGCAACATTTGTTTCGAGAACCTCAGTTTCGGCTACACAACAAACCGGCAGATCCTGCACGACGTGTCATTTGAGATTCCCAGCGGCCGGAAACTGGCTGTCGTGGGCTCCAGTGGCGCCGGAAAGTCGACACTGGCGCGCCTGTTGTTCCGCTTCTACGAACCTGACGCGGGCCGCATCACCATCGACGGCACCGACATTCGCCAGGTCAGTCAGGAGAGTCTGCGAAAACATATCGGCGTTGTCCCGCAGGACACGGTCTTGTTCAACGACACGCTGGCTTACAACCTTACCTACGGCTGCCCAGAAGCCAGCGAGGCACACATTCAACGCGCCATTCAAACCGCTCATCTGGAAGCCTTCGTCAACGCGCTGCCAGACGGGTTAAAAACGCAGGTGGGCGAACGTGGCCTGAAGCTGTCAGGCGGCGAGAAGCAGCGTGTTGCCATCGCCCGCGCATTGCTGCGCGAGCCTTCCATTCTCATTTTCGACGAGGCCACTTCCTCGCTGGATTCTCGCTCTGAGGGTGCGATCCTCGCAGCACTCAGAGACGCAGCGCAACATCGAACAACACTGGTCATCGCACACCGGCTTTCAACCATTACCGACGCCGATGAGATCCTGGTTCTTGAGCACGGCAAGATCGTCGAACAAGGCACGCACCTCGCCCTAATTGCGAAGAACGGCCACTACGCAAGTCTCTGGAATCTGCAGTTACGCGATCAGCTTTGAAGATTTTTTCTGCCCCTTGCAGGATTCAAACTCGGGGCACAGAATCAAGGCACAAAAAGTGAGGTCATCACTCAGGTGACCCGTTCATGCGATCCAGGAGATTACAGATGAAAGCTATTCGCAGATCCCTGTTTACGATTGGCATGGGAGGTGCGGCACTGTGCGCACCGCTTGCAAGCCAAGCCCTCACCTTCGAGTTTGGCGACGTCTCCGCCAGCCTGGATACCACAGTCTCTGTCGGCGCTTCCATGCGTACCGAAGACGCGCAGGATTCACTGGTAGGTATCGCAAACGGCGGCACTTCACGGTCCGTCAATGACGATGACGGCAACCTCAACTACGAAAGCGGCGACCTGGTATCTGCCGCGATTAAAGCGACACATGACGTTGAGTTGCGCTACGGCCAATCCGGAATTTTTGCTCGCACCTCGTATTTCTATGACGCGCAGGCAGACAGTGATCGCGAGTACTTCGGCAAGCGCGGAAAGGACAGGCTGGTTTCTGAAATCACCATGCTTGACCTGTTCTACTACGCCAACTTCCGTCTCGATGGAAAGCCCGCAACCATCCGACTCGGCAATCAGGTTGTGAACTGGGGCGAAAGCACTTTCATCCAGAATGGCATCAACGCCGCCAATCCGGTTGACGTCGCCAAACTTCGCACACCCGGCTCCGAACTCAAGGAAGCCTTGTTGCCAATTCCCATGTTCTGGGGTTCGGCTTCGCTCAGCAATTCGCTGAGTCTGGAAGCCATGTGGATCTGGAATTTCAAGGAGATTGAAATTGATCCCCGCGGAAGCTTCTTCTCCACCAATGACTTTCTGTCGGATGATGGCACCACGGCTTACACCGGTTTCGGTCGCCGCAACGATCAGCACAACAATACGGCGTTCAACGGGGCAAACACTGGCGTTGTTGCATTGGGCGTCCCGCGCACCTTCGGCATGGGCGAGCCTGAGCGCAAGGCTGATCAGTACGGTTTTGCGCTGCGCTACTTCGCGGATTGGCTCAATTCCACTGAGTTCGGTCTGTACTACACCAAGTACCACAGCCGTATTCCGCTGGTGTCGGTTCTTCGTGCTACTAACCAGGCCAGCACTCCGGCGCGCGTCCTGACCAGTGCCTTCTACGCGGACTATCCCGAAGACATCGAGCTGTATGGCCTGTCCTTCAATACCGACGGCCCCTTTGGTATCGCATTGCAGGGCGAGTACTCCTATCGACCCAATCTGCCGGTACAACTTGCGGCGACAGAAGTTTTGCTTGCCGGCCTGAGACTGCCCAACACCATCGACGCCGCTGAGGGCGTCAACTCTGCAACCGCGCCGACGCAGTTTGATGGTTTCCGTCGTACCGCCGCGCACCAGGCACAGATCACCGCCACCAAGGCTTTCGGACCCACGTTTGGAGCCAATCAGTTCGTGATCCTGGCCGAGGCTGCAGTCAACAAGCTGGAACTGGACAAAGACCTACTGTTCAACGGACCCGGTGCAGGCCTCCCGTCGTGTAATAACCCGGCGGCCGCAGGTGGCATCCTGGTGGTGCTGTCCAACGGCTCTTGTCAGGAAGATGTAGGCGGCGGCTACATGGATCGCACCTCATGGGGTTATCGCCTGGTCAGTGGGTTGACCTATGAAAACGCCATTGGTGCGGCAAGCCTGTCCCCGAGACTGGTGTTTGCACATGACGTCAACGGCGTGGGACCCAATTTCAATCAGGACGCCAAGGCCATCACCGCGGGTGTGGGCATGAACTACCTGCAACGCTGGCAGGCCGAGTTGAGCTACACCACCTTCTTCGACGGCCGCAACTACTCCGGGACAGACCCTTTCCCCCCGGGTACTCCGGTGGGCGGTTCACCGATCGGTGGCGATGCCACGCAATCACAGTCGTTCAATACCAGCGCCAACCCCAATGAAGACAGAGATTTTGTCTCCCTCAACATCTCATACGCATTTTGATGCGATCTTCGGAGCAATGGAGCTATTCATGAAAAAGAATCTGATCGTTGCAGCCATGGCCGCTGCATTTGCCGCCTCCAGCTGGGCAGCTGTTTCACCCGAACAGGCAGCTGCGCTGGGTACCACGCTAACCCCCATGGGCGCGGAAAAAGCCGGTAACGCGGCGGGCACTATCCCAGAGTGGACCGGCGGACTCACCGAGCCTGTTGCGGGCTTCAAGACCGGCGGCCACTACCCCGACCCTTATCCGGCAGACAAGCCCAAGTTCACCATCGACGCCAGCAACATGGCGCAGTACAAGGCCAATCTTTCGCCGGGACAGATGGCGCTAATGCAGCGTTATCCCAACTGGAAGATGAAGGTCTACCCCACCCGGCGCAGCGCCGCATTTCCTCAGGGCATCTATGCCGAGACCCGAGCCAACGCAACCAAGGTAAAGCTGGTGGACCCCGGCGTTGGATTCACGGGAACCACCGGTGGAACGCCCTTCCCCATTCCTCAGAATGGACTGGAAGTGATATGGAACCACATCACATCCTACAAGGGTGATACCTACCGTACTTCCTGGTCGCAAGCACCGGTCACGCAGGGTGGCGATTACAATCTGGTGAGCTTTGATTACGAGTTTGACTTCGTTTACTCGCATCAGGGCAAGCGCCCGGAGGAACGTGAGGACAATCTCCTGTTCTACTTCCTGCAGATCATCACGGCTCCATCACGACTGGCCGGCGGCCTGTTGCTGGTACACGAGTTTGCAGATCAGGTCACGCAACCGCGCAAGGCCTGGACCTACAACCCCGGCCAGCGACGCGTCCGCCTTGCACCCAATGTGTCCTATGACAACCCGGGCACCGCGGCAGATGGCCTGCGTACAAACGATGATTTCTTCATGTACAACGGTGCGACCGATCGCTACGACTGGAAGCTCATCGGCAAGAAGGAAATGTATGTTCCCTACAACAGCTACGTGATCAATGGCCCGACGCTCAAGGTCAAGGATGTGTTGCAGGCTGGCCACGTGAACCCCGAACCTGCGCGCTACGAGTTGCACCGCGTATGGCAGGTCGAGGCCACCATCAAGCCGGGCACCTCACATCTGTACAAGAAGCGCGTGTTCTACATCGATGAGGACAGCTGGATCATCCTGGTTCAGGACAAGTACGACAATCGCGACCAACTCTGGCGGGTAGATGAACTCCATACCAGCCAGTTCTATGATGTGCCGATGCTGTACGCCGGTCTGGAGGTCAAGCACGATCTGCAGTCAGGCCGCTACATCGCATTGTCGCTGCGTAACGAAGAAACCAAGGTCTATGACCGCGTTCCGCTGACGCCTTCGGATTTCACTCCGGATGCCCTGCGCAGCAAGGGTCGCAGATAGCACTTTGTCGTCAGCCCCCGGCGCGATTCGCGTCGGGGGCTTTTTTTTGCCAGCGGCATTTGTCTCTGCCGTCCTTTCGGGAATTCAGGAGATGGTCTAACGTCGCTCTCGTGAATAATCGTATCTGCACATGAATACTTCCGACACTGACGACGATCGACGTCTGAGCTTGCGCGAAAGGCTGGCAAAGCGCCTCGTCACCCCTGATGTTGAGGAGATGGTCGACAAGGTACCCAAGCAAGTCGGCAGCTTTGGTTATGACGCCTGGGGCTACGACGAATCCAGGGTCAAACTCGGCGCGGGCCTGACCAAGGCACTCTACGAGCGGTATTTTCATGTCAGCGCGCATGGCCTGGAAAACATCCCACCAAAGGGTCGCGTCCTGATCATCGGCAATCACAGCGGGCAGCTGCCAATGGACGGCATGCTGGTTGGCTACGCGATGCTCTCCAACACTGTCGCCCCCCGCGCGCCTCGGGCAATGATGGAACGATTTCTGCCGGGCGTCCCATTCCTGGGCAATTTTCTGAACAGCATCGGTGCTGTTGTCGGCGACCCGATCAACTGCGCAAGGATGCTCGAGGCCGAAGAGGCCATCATCGTCTTTCCAGAAGGTGTCCGCGGCTCTGGCAAGCCCTATCGCAAGCGCTACCAACTGCAGCGATTCGGCACGGGCTTCCTGCATCTGGCAATGACACATCAGGCACCGATCATTCCGGTGGGCATTGTGGGCTGCGAAGAGACCATGCCATCGCTGGGCAATATCAAACCGCTGGCCAGGCTACTTGGCATTCCCTATGTGCCTCTGGTTCCCTCGCTGCTCCCGCTGCCGGCACGGGTATCGCTGCACTTTGGGAAACCAATCCGGTTTGATGCTCAACCCTGCTCGGAGCGAGAAATCAGCTCCCGAGTAGATCACGTCAAGGACGCCATTGCCGACCTGATCGATGAGGGACTCTCGCAGCGGACCCGGAAGTATTTCTGATGCCCACTTCTACACTACGCAAATCAGATCGCAGAAAGGCCTCATTGAAAACCGTGCTCGTCACCGGCGCCGCGGGCGCCCTGGCGCGTCGCGTCATGGCGAAGCTGCACGGCAAGTACAAAGTGGTCGCGGTGGATTTCCGCCATCAGGTTGAAACCGATGCCGGCATTCCTTCATACAAGGTTGAGATTCACAAACGCGATTTCGAAGATATTTTTCGCGAGCACAAGATTGATGCCGTCCTGCATATTGGCCGCATTTTTCCGCACGAATCCGATCGAGCCCGCCGCTACAACTCGAATGTGCTGGGAACGCGAAAACTGTTGGACCTGGCCAAGAAATACCAAGTCGGACAGGTGCTGATTCATTCCACGCATCTGGTGTACGGGGCCTCTCCCTACAACCCCGCACTGCTGGACGAGGATTCTCCGTTGAAGGCCAGTGGTGTCACGCAGGACCTGGTGGATTCTGTCGAGGTGGAGTCACTGGCCAACATTTTCATGTGGAAACATCCGGAGCTCAGCATCACGATTCTGAGATCTTGCAATATCCTCGGGCCAGGGGTTCGCAACACTATGTCACTTCTCCTGTCCCGCTCTCTGACGCCGACGCTGCTGGGCTTCTCGCCAATGATGCAGTTCATGCACGTGGAAGATGCAGCCGAAGCCTTGGTGCAAGCTTTCAAACAGAACAAACCCGGAATTTATAACGTTGCCCCGGACGACTACGTCGCTTACCAGAATGCCGTCCGCGCCTGTGGTTGCACGGCGCTTCCGATACCGTCGATTCCCGCGGCATTGCCGCGATTCTGGAGTTCCGTGCTCAATTGGAACTCGTTTTTTCCGGCTTATCTGCTTAATTACTTCAAGTACCCGGTCATTATCGATGGCACGCTGTTTCGCGAAACCTTCGGCTGGCAGGCGCGCCACAGCTTGAATGAAATATTTGGCTACTACCGAAAGCAGAAGCAGATCGGAAACTGACGGCTTGAGTTTCCTGATCTCCCTCGACGCTCACTATCAGCCTCATAGCGCAAATTCATTTCCAGTCCGGGCGGTATCTGGATAATCTGCAACCCTGTTTTCAAAGAGGGAATAGACCCATGCCAAAAAAAGACAAGGAAAAATCAGCTCGGATCGACATCGGTATCAGCGTCCAGGGCCGCAAGGCAATTGCCGACGGCCTGTCACGTCTGCTGGCCGATGAGTACACGCTCTACCTGAAGACGCACAACTTTCACTGGAATGTGACCGGCCCCATGTTCAACACCCTGCACCTCATGTTTGAGGGACACTACATGGAAGCGGCAACGGCAGTTGACGAAATCGCAGAACGTATTCGCGCTTTGGGTTCACCTGCACCGGGTACCTACAAGCAGTACGCCGCACTGTCTTCAATCAAGGAAACAGAAGGCGTACCGGAAGCGATGGAAATGGTGCGCCTGCTGGTCAAGGGTCACGAGGCCTGCGCAAAGACCGCTCGTGATATCTTTCCAAAGGTCGACGCTGCAAGCGACGAACCCACCGCCGACCTGTTGACGCAGAGAATGCAGGTCCACGAGAAGACTGCATGGATGCTGCGCTCACTGCTGGAGTAGAAAGAGACTCAGGCGAAAAGCCTGCCGGGACCGGCGCACTGCTCCTTGCAGTGCGCCGGCTTAAGGTTCACTACCAGGCCAACAGCACATGGCCGTGGCAGAAGCCGCATTCAGTCCGCACTGTCGATGACGTGGATTTCAATCTGGCCCAAGGCGAAACCCTGGGTATCGTCGGCGAATCAGGGTGCGGGAAATCAACACTTGCCCGCGCTCTGGCTGGCTTGCAGCCGGTCACGTCAGGCGGCATCAGCTATCAAGGCCAGAACATTGCACGTCTGGATGAGAAGGCTTGGCGGCCAATCCGGCGAGATATCCAGATGGTGTTTCAGGATCCGCTCGCCTCACTGGATCCGCGCATGTCCATCGGCGCCAGCATCGCCGAACCACTGGAAGCCCTTTACCCTGAACTCAGCCGTTCGGAACGCGAATCGCGAGTGCGCGAAATGCTGGAAAAGGTCGGGCTGTCAGCGGCGCTGTACAACCGCTATCCGCATGAATTCTCCGGCGGACAATGCCAGCGTGTCGGCATTGCCCGCGCATTAATCGTCCGCCCAAAGATTCTGATTTGCGATGAGCCAGTCTCCGCGCTGGATGTATCAGTCCAGGCGCAGATCGTGAACCTGCTCGCAGACCTGCAATCCGAGTACGGTCTGTCAATGATTTTCATTGCTCATGATCTGGCGGTAGTTCGCCATATCAGCCAGCGCGTTCTGGTCATGTACCTGGGCAAAGTCATGGAGCAGGCATCGCGCGACACCCTGTTCGCAACACCCGTACATCCCTATACACGTGCTTTGCTGGCTGCTGTGCCGGGCGCACACTCCGAGCGATCGGAGCCTTTGATGGGCGAAATTCCAAGCCCCTCCAATCCTCCGCCTGGCTGCGTATTTGTCACCCGCTGCCCGATTGCAGACTCACATTGCTCACGCCATGCGCCGGTGCTCACTCGCAGCGCACACGGCGGCTTCTCAGCCTGTCACTTCACGATCCAGGGTGCCCACTGAGCGCTTCCAGCGCTCTAGCCGCATTTGGGCTTGCGCCCCTGCCCCAATGCTTTGACGTATAGATCCAGCGCAGCCGGCATACGCCGATTCAGGTCGTTTATGCGCGTTGAATCCGAGGGATGGGTGGACAGAATTTCCGGTGGCTTGGCACCGCCCTGTGCCGACATGTTCTGCCACAGCTGAACCGATGCACGCGGATCAAAGCCCGCCTTCGCCATCAGGTCCAGCCCCAGAAGGTCACCTTCGGATTCGTGGCTGCGCGAATACGGCAGCAGAAACAGGGCATTCACACCCAGCCCGTAAAGCTGGCCAATACCATAAACAGAGGCGATGGCACCACCAAGTTGCGCCGGAATATTGGCCGACGCGCGTTCCGCCGAGTGACGTGCAAGCACGTGGGCAACTTCATGCCCGATGACAGATGCCAGCTGGTCCTGCGTATTGGCCACCTTGAGCAGGCCAGTGAACACGCCGATCTTGCCGCCCGGCAAGGCAAAGGCATTGACGTCATCGCTTGCAAATACGCCCACTTCCCAGCTGTCTGGCACCGCCAGCTCCCCCTTCTCCTTCAGGGTGGGAACCTGCGCCGTAATGTGATCGGATACGCATTGCACGTATTTGACCTGGTTGCGATTGGTCGACTGCGGAAGCTCCTTCTGCATCTGCTGAAAGGAGGCAATGCCCTGGGCATTGATCGACTCGTCCGACACCAGAATAAATTGCTTCCTGCCCAGTGGAGAGGTGGCGCAGGCTGTCACGATCACGCAAGCAGCGGCGATGGCAATTCGGTACATATCGGGTTCCGTCAGAATCAGTGATGGCGAGGATATTACCCAACAACCCCGCCCCGCCGCTTGAATGCCTCATGAATATGGCCCCTGATCAGGCCTGTGCATCTTCCTGCGGCCGCGCAGCGTATGCTCTGCAGTTCCTGTCCACGAGTAGCCCTGCATGTTCTCAATCCGCACAATCGCGTTCTCCCTGGTCCTGGCTGGACTATCGCCTCTGGTCCTGGCCCAGGCACCCTTGGCGCCGTCAGCCGATCTGGAACCGCCGGAGGTGGTTGCGTCGATGCTCAGTGCGCTGAAAAAGAATTCAGATGAGGGTATTGCAGAGCTGTATTCGTTCTCTTCGCCAGAGAATCGCGAGCGGACCGGGCCGCTGGCCAGCTTCGAGCAGCTGATCCGTCAGGGCTTTCCTGATCTGCTGGGACACCGAGATGCCCGTATGGCCCCCCCGCTCATGGATCAGGGACGCGCGATGGTACCGGTCCAGGTGCAGACCCGCACAGGCGAAATTTCCGAGTACATTTTCCTGCTCTCGCAACAGAGCATTCCAGAATGCGACGGCTGCTGGATGGCTGATGCGGTGTTCAGCCCGGAGGCGCTGCAGGGGCCATCACCGGGATTGGAATCCAGCCCGGAGCAGCCTGGCGAAAACCCGGCTTGAGACCCGCCATGAGCCAATTAGCACCGGCATCGAAAGCGGCGCCGATTATGTGCGCCACCAGAAGCCCTACGAGCCAGCCTCCAGAATCAGCTCGTCTCCCTTCTTCTGGAAGTCGAGGTGGCGCAGGAAGCTCATGCCGAGCAGAATCTCGGTATCCCCCGCAGCGGGAATGATGACCCCATCGATGTCGCGCAATTCAATTCCGCCAATGCTGATGCGTTCAAGGTGGGTGGCATAAGCGACCGTAGGACCCGCCGCAGTGAGCGCTTGTATGGCCATCCCCCGTTCCAGACCGAGACGTTCGGCTGTGGCCGCCGGAATGGCCACACTGTCCGCACCCGTATCGATCAAAAAAGTAACCTGCTGGGCATTGATCAGACCGGGCACCACGTACTGCCGGTTTCCATTGCGTGCCAGCACCACACGCTGCGGGCCTTGTGGCCCCGAGGCAATCGCCTGATTGGGGTTGTTACGCCGCTCGATGACGGCGTTGAAGCCGAAGGTCATCAAGGCCAGGATGGCAACAAAGCTAAGCAACAGGGGAAACATCGATCGCATGTTTCCAGCCCCGGCTTCAGGCGAAACGCCAGCGCTGACCATCCTTGGAGTCTTCAACCAGCACGCCACGCGACTTGAGAAGATCGCGAATCCGGTCCGATTCGGCAAAATCCTTGCTTTTCCTGGCGGCGGCGCGTTGCGCCAGCAGGTCTTCTATCTCGGCCTCGGACATCTGCTCGCTACCGGGGGGCGTCCATCCAAACCACTGCTCCGGTGTTTGTTGCAGCAGCCCGAGCAGGGCCCCGCAATTGAGCAGCCGCGCCTTGATACGCGAACGCTCTGCGGCATCGCTGCCCGCCCGATGGGCTTCGTGCGCAAGCTCAAACAGCTGCGCAAGCGCACCGGGGGTGTTCAGATCGTCGAGCAAGGCATCCATGAATGCATCATGTGCGGGCTCATTCTCGCTGGCCTGCACATCTGACAGTTCGCGCAGCGCGCCATAAAGGCGGTCCAGCTTTTTCCTGGCCTCGCTCAAGGCGTCTTCGGTCCAGTCCAGCGGTTGGCGATAGTGCGCCGTGAGCAGCAGCAAACGCGCGGCCTCTCCCGGCACCTTCTTCAGAATTTCGCGTACCAGCAGGACATTTCCCAATGACTTGGACATCTTGGTGCTGTCCATGTTGAGAAAGCCGTTATGCAACCAGTAGCGTGAGAAGGGCTTGCCGCCATGTGCGCATACGGACTGTGCGATCTCATTCTCGTGATGCGGAAAAATAAGATCATGGCCGCCACCGTGGATATCGATGGTATCGCCTAGAATGGTCTCGGCCATGGCAGAACATTCGATATGCCAACCCGGCCGTCCCCGACCCCAGGGCGATTCCCACCCCGGCTGCTCCGCACTTGATGGCTTCCACAGCACAAAGTCGCCCGCGTTCTGCTTGTACGGGGCCACTTCAACGCGCGCGCCCGCCATCAGGGACTGCGGATCCCGCTTGGACAGCTGGCCATAGTCGGCGTAGCTGGGCGTATGGAAAAGCACATGCCCTTCTGCTTCGTAGGCATGCTTTGAGTCGATCAGCCGGGAAATCATGTCGATGATCTGCGGCAGATGCTGCGTGACCCGAGGCTCATGATCCGGCGGTGCTACCCCCAGCCCACCAAGATCTTCGTGATACGCCTTCGCATATCGCTCGGCGATGACCTCAATCCCAACCCCTTCTTCAGCCGCCGCCTTGCCGATCTTGTCGTCAATATCCGTGATGTTGCGTGCGTAGATCACCTTTGGAAACCGGGTGCGCAAGACCCTGGCCAAAACGTCAAAAACCACTGCGGGACGGGCGTTGCCGATATGCGCGAAGTTGTAGACCGTCGGGCCGCAAACGTACATGGTGACGCAGGCGGGATCTTGCGGGACGAAGGTTTCCTTGCGACCGCTCAGGGTGTTGTGAAGCTGCATCGAATTTTCGGATCTGGATTGAATAATCGGATCAAGGATAACGGGCGCAGACGACGAAGTCCTACTGCGAGCGCCGCAGGGCCTGCAGTTCATGCAGTTCGCGTACGGCAACGGTGAGCGCCGCATAGTCAGATGCCCCCGATGCCCGCAACTCTGAAAGCCGTCTCAGGCTCACGCTCAGCCGCGCCTCATGTGCCTGGCGCCAGACCCCGAGACGGTCCTGTGGAGCGCCGTCGTCGCAAGCCAGCACACGCTCGCAGACTTCCCGATGCAGACGATAGGCATCTTCGCGCAGACGGGTTCGCGCCAGAGCCTGCCAGCTGTCACTGGGTTGCAGGGCAATGATCGCGGAGAGCAGCCAGGGCATATGAAGCATGTCCCCGACCTGAAAATAGACGGGGAGCGTCTCTTCAAACGCAAGCTCTTGCTGCTGTGAGAGATCCGCAATGTCCAGAACGCTGCCAAGGGCGCGGGCCCTGGCCAGCATCTGTGAGAGTTCCCTGGGCACATCCTGACCTTCAAGCGTCGAGAGGTGTCGGTCAAAATCATCCCTGTAGTCGCCAGGCAAGACGCCCGGCAGTTGCTCACTCATCTTTGAAACACAGGATTGATAGCGATCAAGCAGCGACTGGATATCGCTCCGGTCAAGCATTCGACTGGTGACGATCACGGACAGGACATGTCGCAACAGTGCGACTACTTGCGTCATGAGCGAGTACTGCACGGCGGCGGGAATCTTGTGATCCAGCCCCTCAATTGCGTTCCAGTACCGGTCTGCACCGAGCAGGGCATCGGCTGCGGCGTAGGCATGCAAGACCTCGTGGGCTTCGACACCATGGTTTTCGGCCATGCGCCAGGCGAGACTGACGCCCATTCGATTGACCATCGAGTTTGCGCAAATGGTCGAGATGATTTCCGCTCGCAGATCGTGGTCGCGAATGGAGGCTTCAAAGCGCTTCACCATCTCCTTAGGGAAGTAATCCAGCAGGCTGTGCTCGAAGAACGCGTCTCGCACCATCGCAGAGCCTTGCGCGGATTCAAACAGCGCGATCTTGCTGTACGCAACCAGCACCGCGATCTCGGGCCTCTGCAAGCCAAGGCCCTTGCTTCGGCGCTCCTGAATCTGATCATCGTCGGGCAGACCTTCTAGCGCGCGGTCGAGTCGCCCCTCCCGTTCAAAGCTTCTGATCAGTGCCTCATGCTCATCCAGCCGCGTGGCAGACTCGAATTCGATCAAGCTGATCGCACCCGACTGAACCTCGTTGTCTCGCAACACCGCCTTAACAAGCTCGGGCGTCATCGATTCGAGCAAACGGTTCCGGTCTTCAATCTGAAGGCTGGATTGTCGCAACAACAGATTCAGGGGAATCTTGATGTTGACCTCGCGATCAGAGGAATGCACACCACCTGAATTGTCGATGGCGTCCGTATTGATTCGACCGCCCTTGCCCGAAGCACCGTGCAAGGCATACTCGATGCGTCCGGCCTGGGTCAGGCCCAGATTGCCGCCTTCTCCCACGACCCTTGCCCGAAGCGCGCGGCCATCAACACGCAGTGAATTGTTGGCCCGGTCGCGCACCTCATCATGGGATTGTGTCGATGCCTTGACGTAGGTCCCCACACCGCCATTCCAGAGCAGATCGATCGGCGCCTTGAGAATCACCTGCATTAGCTGTGCCGGGGTCAGCTCGGATTCGTCCGTACCCAGCGCTTGCATCGCCTGCGGGGACAGCGTGACCTTCTTGAGGGTTCGCGGATAGATGCCGCCACCTTCGGACAACAGTGTTTCATCGTAGTCGGCCCACGAGGACCGCGGTAGCGCGAATAATCTCGAGCGTTCCTTGAAGCCGGTCGCCGCATCGGCCTGCGGATCTATGAATATGTGTCGGTGATCAAAAGCCGCGATCAGGCGGATGTGCTCAGACAAGAGCATGCCGTTGCCAAAGACATCGCCGGACATGTCGCCGATGCCAACCACAGTGAAATCCTCACGCTGGATATCAGTTGCCAGTTCGCGAAAATGCCGCTTCACGCTTTCCCAGGCGCCGCGCGCGGTGATGCCCATTTTCTTGTGGTCGTAGCCCGCTGAGCCGCCGGATGCAAAGGCATCATCGAGCCAGAAGCCATACTCCTGAGCAATGCCGTTGGCGGTATCAGAAAAACTCGCCGTGCCCTTGTCGGCCGCAACAACCAGATACGAATCGTCGCCGTCATGGCGAACCACATCTTCCGGCGGCACGATGCGCTCTCCATCCCGATTGTCGGTGACATCGAGCATGGCGCGGAGGAAATTCTGATAGCAGTCCTTGCCGTCTGCCAGCCAGGCGTCTCGATCCGACGGCGGCGGTCCGTTCTTCACCACGAATCCGCCTTTTGCACCTACAGGAATGATGACGGCGTTCTTGACCTGCTGCGCCTTCATCAGGCCCAGCACTTCGGTGCGAAAATCCTCGTTCCGATCTGACCAGCGAAGGCCGCCGCGTGCGACGCGACCGCCGCGCAGGTGAACACCCTCCAGGCGCGGGGCATAGACCCAGATTTCAAACATCGGTCTGGGCAGCGGCAGTTCCGGAATTTTCTGCGGGTCCAGCTTCAGGCTGATAACCGACTTGGGTTCGCCATTCTTGTCCTTCTGATAGAAGTTGGTTCGCAGGCCGGCATCCACCACCGACAACAGGGCACGCAGTATCCGGTCGGCATCTAGGCTCGATACTTCATTGATGGCGTCCTGCGCCGCCTCCCGCGCTTCATGCTGACGCACGTCCCGTTCTTCTGAGTCCAAAGACAGTGCGAACCGGGCTTCGAAATAGGCCAGCACATTGGATGCCACCGGAGCGTTGAACGCGATCATGCGGTCAATATCAGCGCGACCGTAAGGCAAGCCGATCTGGTTGACGTATTTGGCAAGGCAGCGCACCGCAATGATCTGCCGACCATCCAGACCCCCGGCCAGCGCCAGACGATTCATGGCGTCGTCCTCGCTGCGACCCTCGAGCACCGACAACAAGGTTTGTTCAAAATCTTCCTTGCGGTCCGCGCCTTCTCCTTCCGGCAACTCGACTTCAAAATCCTGAATCCACAGGGTCACGGCATTCTCTGCATGCGCTGCACCAGGATTAACCGCTTCCGGGTCCTGTCGAATGGCACGCACACCAAAGTTTTCCAGCACCGGCAGAATCTCTGCCAGCGCCTTGGGTTCTGACCAGGCATAGAGCTTGAGGCGGCCGCGCCCTGGCGCCTGCAACTGCAAACTGGGCAACAGTCGACAGGAAGCGCTCAAGCGGGAGAGGTGTCGAACATCCTCAGCCGCCTCGTCCGGCCCCACGCGCTCGATATAGGAGCTTGCAAATGCATCACCGAAACGCAGCCCCAGTGCATCATCGGAATACGTATCCGCCTGTTTGCAAGAGGCCCTCAGGGCCTGTAGCAACTGATCCCGCCACGGGCGCGCGATATCGCGCAGCCGTTGTTCGATCTCGTCTGCATCGAGTTCCAGATCAGTGCCCGGCGAGGTATGAACCACCACGTGCACACGCGTCAGACCGCCGCGCAGAAAATCTATCTTGCGCTCCACGGAGTGCCCCTTGCACAGGGTCTGCAACTGTTGGGCAAGATGATCACGCAGTTCGCGGGAAAAGCGCTCACGCGGAAGGTAGATCAACGCGGAGAAGAAGCGACCGTAACGATCGCGCCGAAGGAACAGGCGCAGCGGATGACGGTCCCTCAGCGCGCTGATGCCCATGCAGGTATCGAATAGTTCGTTCTCGCCAAACTGGAACAGTTCGTCCCGGGGCAGACCATGCAGTATTTCCCTCAGGTTCTTTGCACTGTGCGAGCCGGCCCGCAGGCGTGAGCGCTGCATGACGCTTTCGACCCTGCGGCGTATCAGCGGGATATCCCAGGGACGCTCGACATAGGCATCCGAGGAAAACAGGCCGATCACGCGGATGATGCCGGCCACCTCGCCGTCATCGCCGAAGTAACGCACGGCCACATGATCCATGTAGTCTGAATGGTGGACCGTGGAGCGTTGTGCCGCCTTGGTCAGGACCACCACACGCGGAGACTCGGCATATTTGTCCAGCTCTTCGCGCGGTGCGACCAGGGCATCGATATCCGCGAACCGGGCACCCTTTCGAGCCAGCCCGAGTCCTGCTTCGGCATCCGGGATGGATCGCGCGCGACCTTTCTCATCGGTATGAAAGCGCGTCTCCGCGCTGGCCAGAAAAGTGAAGTGCCCGTCGCTGAGCCAGCGCAGAAATTCAGCCGCCTCGGCGCGCTCGAGTCGGGCGCCGTCGTTGCTGGCGGGGGCATTGACAAGCGTCTTGATGGCCAGCTGGATACGCGCATCCATGACCTGGTAATCGCTTACGACCAGGCGCAGGTCCTGCAGGTGCGCCTGTATGGAGTCTTCAAGCTGCGCGTAGGCCTTGTCGTCGCTCAGGCGGTCAAATTCAAGATAGATCCAGGCTTCTGAAACGGCATTCCCGTTGTCACTGAGCCCAATCAGCTGATACTTCGCATCACGTTCGACTCGCACCACCGGATGCGCAGTCCAATCCACCGCAGCGCCCGCGGCGCGCACGGCAATGACCAGGGTGTCCACCAGGAAAGGCATGTCGTCCACGCAGACCCACAGGCTGGCGAGCTGTGACTGCGCTGTCTTTCGACATGGCCGACCGATCTTGCAGACTGCTTTGCCGGGACGACGGGTCCGCGCCAACTGAAGATGCGACAAGGTGATTTGCGCCAGATCAGCCGGTTCGCGCTCTGAGAGCGCGTCAATGCTGATCGCACAGTAGTAGGCGGCTAACCAGTCAGCTTTCGGCATATCCGGGTGGCCAGACGAAGCCCGATCAAATTCATCCTGAGCCTGGGCCAAGCGCTGCTCACGCGCGCCGCTGTTGTCATTCATTCTAGGCTTCTCCTCTTTACAGATGCTTCGAAAAATAACGACTGTGCCTGCATGGGGCCGTTGTCATGATTGTATGTTGCAAGCCTCACCACCCGTGGCCTTGTGCCAATCATGCACCGGGCACCTTAAGATAACCGGCCCTCCCGTACTTTTTATGTAGCCCTGACTCCACCGATGACGGCAGCCAGCAAGACCGCGCACACCCCTTTCATGCAGCAATACTTTGCGCTGAAGGCTCAGGTGCCCGACATCCTGCTGCTGTTTCGCATGGGCGATTTCTACGAGATGTTCTATGACGATGCGCGCAAGGCCGCACGTCTGCTCAACATCACGCTGACCCGACGCGGCGAATCGGCCGGCGCGCCGGTCATCATGGCGGGAGTGCCCTACCATCAGTTGGACAGCTATCTGGCACGCCTGATCAAGTGCGGCGAATCAGCGGCAATTGCGGAACAGACGGGCGAAGTCGGCGCCGAGAAAGGGCCGGTCAAACGGGAAATCACTCGCCTGGTTACGCCCGGAACTGCCACCGACGAGGTCTTGCTCGATCCACGCAAATCCAGCGTGATTGCCGCGGCGTATGAACACGGCGCTCAGTACGGCATGGCCTGGCTGGAGCTGTCGTCGGGACGATTTGCCCTGAGCCAGACAGATTCCGCGCGCGACTTTGCCAGCGAGGTCTACCGCGTAGCCGCCAGCGAATTACTGATCGCCGAGGGCGCTCAATTGAATCTGGGCGACAAGTCCCCGGCGCAAAGGCCGCCCTGGCATTTTGATCCGACCTCCGCGCAGCGCCTGTTGTGCGAGCAGTTTGGCACTCCCAGCCTGCGCGGCTTCGGCTGCGAAGGTATGGACGCGGCCATCGGCGCTGCTGGTGCCCTGCTCCAGTACGTGCAGGAAACGCAGAAGATCGTGGCCGCGCACATCTGCGGTCTGCGAGTGGAGGCACCCGAAGAAACCCTGATTCTGGACCCGGCATCACGGCGCAATCTGGAAATTGACCTGACGCTCTCGGGAGAGCACGAGCACACCCTGCTTGCGGTCCTGGATCAGTGCGCAACACCCATGGGTTCACGCGCATTGCGTCGTGCCTTGCTGCGTCCGGTGCGTGACCACGCCGAACTGACCGCCCGATTCGATGCCATCGACGCCTTCAAGCTCGATCATCACTTCGAGCCCCTTCGCGAAGCGCTGCGAAACGTCGCCGACCTTGAGCGCATTCTTGCCCGAGTCGCTTTGCGTTCTGCCCGTCCCCGCGATCTGACCGGGCTTTCCGAGACGCTGGGCGCCCTGCCCGCCGTACTTTCCGCCACCGAGCAGGCCGGCGCACCGCGTGTGATTGAGCTGCGCGATAAGTTGCGCGGACACGAGCAACTGGCCGATGAACTGCGCGGCGCACTGGCCGATACACCGCCCAATGCGGTTCGCGATGGTGGCGTTTTCGCCAAAGATTTTGATGCGCAGCTCGACAAGCTGCGCGAGCTATCCAGTAACGCCGATGGCTTTCTGGTGGATCTGGAAAGTCGTGAACGCAAACGTTCCGGCATTGAGACGCTCAAGGTCGGCTACAACCGCGTGCATGGCTACTTCCTTGAAATCAGCAAGGTGCACAGCGAGAAAGTCCCCACGGACTACACGCGTCGCCAGACCCTGACGCACAGCGAGCGTTACATCACCGAGGAGCTCAAGCAATTCGAGGATCAGGTCCTGTCTGCCAAGGACCGTGCACTGGCGCGCGAAAAAGAGCTGTTCGAGCAGTTGCTGGATCGTCTGATCACCCAGCTCGCCCCGCTCCAGGCCTGCGCCCAGTCACTCGCGGACCTGGATGTGCTTTCCAATCTCGCGCAAGCTGCGCAGCGGCTGCGTCTGGTTCGTCCCGAGTTGCAGCCAGAGCGCGGTCTGCATATTCAGGGCGGCCGGCATCTGGTGGTGGAACAGCAATCCAGCAAGCCCTTCGTGCCCAACGATCTAACGCTGGACGCCGAACGCCGCCTGTTGGTCATCACCGGACCCAACATGGGCGGCAAATCGACCTACATGCGGCAAACGGCACTGATTGTGCTGATGGCCTATGCGGGCTGTTTTGTGCCTGCCGAGGCCGCCCGCATCGGGCCGGTAGACCGGATTTTCACCCGGATTGGCAGCCGCGATGATCTGGCCTCAGGTCAGTCCACCTTCATGGTTGAGATGACCGAGACCGCGAACATCCTGCACAACGCCAGTGACCAGAGTCTGGTGCTGATGGATGAGATTGGGCGAGGCACCTCTACCTATGATGGCCTGTCGCTGGCACGTGCAAGCGCCGAGTACTTGGCGCAGTCGAGCGGCGCACTGACCCTGTTCGCAACGCATTATTTTGAATTGACCCGTCTGGCGGATGCGATCAACGGGGTCGCCAATGTCCATCTGGATGCCGCCGAGTACGGCGACCGGCTGGTTTTTCTGCACAGCGTCAAGGACGGCCCGGCCAATCGCAGCTATGGCTTGCAGGTCGCTTCATTGGCTGGCGTCCCGCCTTCGGTTGTGGCGGCGGCGCGGGACTACCTGTCAGAGCTTGAAAACAAGCCGCAACCGGCTCCGCCGCGTGGCGCCAAAGCACCACAGATGTCGCTGTTTGAATCTCCACTCTCACCCGCATTGAAATTGCTGGATGAGCTTGATCCTGACGACCTGTCTCCACGCGAAGCCCTCGAAGCGCTGTATCGGCTCAAGAAGTCACGCTGAAACTGGATCAGCCTGTAGAGACAGGTCGCGGATCGTTGAAGCTCAAGCCGAACGATTACTTCTCGTCCGCGCCCACGGCTTCCTTGGCACCTTCCACGGCATTTTCCATGGCATCGCTGGCATCTTCGCCGGCATCCTTGAATTCTTCGCCGTCCCGGGTATTGGTGGCATCGCCAATGGCGTCGGCGGCCTCATCCATGACGCCTTCATCCTTTTTTTCGCAAGCGCTGATGGCCAGGCCCAGGGTCAGTACAGCCAGAATGCTCGCATGACGGAATTTCATTGATTCTCTCCAAAAGTACAGAGTAGTGATTGAAACGAGCCAGATCGTTGAGATATGACGTCTCAATCTGGTGGCCTCACCATAGCGATGCGGCCTGAACCGATCCTGAGCTTTGACAGCCTGCTCACCCATCCAAGGTACTCGCAACGGCGCCTGTGGCATATTTGCGCCCGCAAAATTCTTCCACCAACCGCCTCTTGTCGATGAAAACCTCCTTCCCGCGTTCCGATATCAAAGTCTTGCTACTCGAAGGCGTCAGCCAGACGGCCGTCGACAGCTTCACCCAGGCGGGCTACACACAGATCGAATATCACCAGAAGTCCTTGCCGGAAGCGGATCTGGCACGCGCTATTGCTGATGCGCACATCGTCGGCATCCGTTCCCGCACACAGCTGACCGCACCCATCTTCGAAAACGCGCGCCGACTGCTTGGCGTGGGATGTTTCTGCATTGGGACCAATCAGGTGGCGCTCGACGCTGCCCAGGCGCGCGGCATTCCGGTGTTCAACGCGCCCTACTCCAACACCCGCAGCGTAGCCGAGCTGGTACTGGCCCAGGCCATTCTGCTCATGCGTCGGATTCCGGAAAAAAGCATGCAGTGTCACCGAGGCGGCTGGGCCAAGACTGCCGAAGGCAGCTATGAGGTGCGCGGCAAGACACTCGGCATCGTGGGATACGGCCACATTGGCACCCAGTTCGGCGTGCTTGCAGAAAGCCTGGGCATGCGTGTGATCTTTCATGACGTGGAAACCAAGCTCGCGCTGGGCAATGCCTCACCCGCGCCCAATCTGGACACCTTGCTGGAACAGTCGGACATCGTCAGCCTCCACGTGCCGGAAACCAGCTCGACCAAGAACATGATGGGAGCCGCGCAGTTCAAACGCATGAAGAAGGGCGCGGTGTTCATCAATGCCTCACGCGGCACCGTGGTGGATATTCCGGCACTGGCGGCGAGCCTCAAGAGCGGACATATCGCAGGCGCTGCCGTGGATGTGTTTCCGGTAGAGCCCAAGGGCAATGATGATGTTTTCGAGTCCGATCTCATTGGCATGGACAACGTCATCCTCACCCCGCATGTAGGAGGCAGCACGCAGGAAGCGCAAGCCAACATCGGCCTGGAAGTAGCAGCCAAACTCATTCGCTACAGCGACAATGGCTCCACCTTGTCTGCTGTCAATTTTCCAGAGGTGTCTTTGCCCGAGCATCCCAACAGCCGGCGACTGCTGCATATTCACGAGAACCAGCCGGGCATGCTGATGCAGATCAATAATCTGTTCTCAGATGCCAAGGTCAACATTGACGCCCAGTTCCTTCAGACCGCAGGCAATATCGGATACGTCGTCATTGACGTGAACGCTGACGAAAAACTTGCACAGGACATGCGCGAAAGACTTTCCGCCATTAGCGGCACGCTCAAGACCCGTCTCCTCTACTAGACCGATGCAGACGTTTACCCAGGCGCTATCGAGCCTGCACGCCGAAGGGGATCACTGGTGCGCAGAGGCCCCCACAGATTGGGCACAGGGGCGCACGATTTTTGGCGGTCTGCAGGCGGCGTTTCTCGTGGCGGCGATGCGCCAGAAGATCGGCAGCGATATTGCGCTTCGTTCATTGCAAACCGTATTCGTCGGACCCGTCCCAGCGGGGCCCGTAAAGATCAGGGCAGACATTCTGCGCACCGGAAAATCCACCATTCATGCCAGAGCAGAAACCTTCAGTGACGCCGGCATTGGCTGCACTGCAATAGCCGTGTTCGGCACATCTCGAAGCTCCAGCGTGAGGCTTGATCCGCCGAAGCCGGTATTCGACCGCAGACCCGAAGACTCGGCGCTGCAGCCTTATGTGGAAGGTCTCTCGCCCCCATTTCTGCAGCACGTGGAGCAACGCTGGTCACGCGGCGCCATGCCCTACTGTGGCGGCAGCGAGGCCGACACACAGATCTACGTCCGGTATTTCGAAGAACCTGCTGTGACAGAAGGCCTGATCATTGCATTCGCCGACACCATTCCCTCTCCGGCCGTGTCATTGCTCAAGAGTTTCGCGCCCGCGAGTTCCATGTGCTGGACCCTGGAACTGCTTCAGGACGAACTCGACGGCCTGCCAACAGGAGACTGGCTGATGGACGCGCGCGCCACATCTGCTGCCGGCGGCTACGTCTATCAGACTGCAAGCCTGTGGAGTCCGGACCTGAAACCGGTAGCCTTGTCACGCCAGAGCGCCGTCATCTTCGGTTGACTTCACCGCAAATTCAGGGCGGTTGTCAGATAGTGATCCTGCACTTCACATGTTGACTATCAACACAGGAGAACATCATGAAACTGACCCGCACAATTCCCGCACTTCTTCTTGGTACTGGTCTCGCACTCGCCGGACCCGCGGTCATGGCGCACGAACCGACGCTTGGCGAGGCGGCGGGCAACACCGCTGAGAAAGCCGGTGACTTCGCCGCAGATTCAGCGCTCACCGCGAAGGTCAAGGTGGCTCTGATATCGCACCGTGATCTCGATGCCATTGATATCGAAGTCGAGTCTACTGACGGTGTCGTAACCCTGTCCGGCGAGGTGCCCAACCAGGCCGCGCTGGAACAGGCCGAGATGGTGGTGGCACAGCTGGAGGGCGTCAAAGACGTCCACAATGAGTTGCGAGTTGTACCTGTCGCTTCCTGATTCACGGCAATTGGCTTGACGGGCCCGTCGTCGTCCATTGGACGGCGGCGGGTTTTTTCTTGCGCGGCGATAATGGCCTCAAGATTGACCAGCCTTCAGACGTGCGCAAGATTATCCATGTGGATATGGATGCCTTCTATGCATCCGTGGAACAGCGTGACGACCCGAGCCTTCGGGGTCGCCCGGTCGTGGTTGCATGGCGCGGCAACCGGTCGGTGATCTGCGCTGCATCCTACGAAGCACGCCGGTTTGGCATTCGCTCTGCCATGCCCGCCGTACGCGCAGAACGACTTTGTCCGGATGCCGTGTTTGTCGCGCCCGACTTCAATCGTTACCGAGCGGTATCACGACGTGTCAGGGACATTTTCTCCCGTCACAGTCAGATTATTGAGCCGCTGTCCCTGGATGAAGCCTATCTCGATGTTACCGATAACCTCGGAGGCCACGACAGCGCGACAGCGGTGGCGCAAAGTATTCGCCGCGAGATTCGTGAAGAACTCGATCTTGCCGCTTCAGCGGGTGTTGGTCCCAACAAGTTCCTGGCCAAACTCGCTTCAGACTGGAAAAAGCCAGACGGCCTTTTCGTGATACGCCCGGAACGGGCGCGCGAGTTGATCGCGCCATTGCCGGTGTCGCGTATTCCCGGGGTGGGCAAGGTCATGGACCGAAAGCTTGCCGCCATTGGTATTCAGACCATCGCGGACCTGGCGCTGGCAAACCCTGCCTCCCTGGAAACTCACTTCGGCAAGTTTGGCCCGCGCCTGCATCAACTCGCGCAAGGACACGACGACCGCCCGGTCTGTGCAGATCGAAAACGCCTGTCGGTATCCGCCGAAGACACGTTTGCGTCTGACCTGCCGCTTCAGGCCCTGGATGATCACATCCGGCGCATGGCAGAGCGCACATGGCAAGCCGCGCAGAAGATGAATCGAGCAGCGCACACGGTGGTGCTCAAGCTCAAGACCTCTGACTTCCGAATTCTCACACGCAGCCAGACATCCATGATCCCACCCGGCTCGGCGAGCGAACTCGCCCTGATCGCGCTGGACTTGCGCCACAGAGTGCAACTACCAGAATCGACGCTGTACAGACTGGTTGGCGTCGGACTTTCGGGCTTTGAAGACGAAAAATCTGACGTGCTACAGAGCGAGCTTTTTGACCGCCCCGTGGGTGGACAGATGCTCGGTAAGTAGCGTCCCTATATTTCGGACGGTTCAATTGCCCTCTGGAAAAGGCATAATCCGGGTTCCAAATCACTCAAATAGATACCCCGGGGGGGATTAAGCATGACTGGAATTGAAGCACTACTGTATTACCTGCTGTGGATGATCCTGCTGACTCTGCTCTACGCCGGTCCGCGAATCCCGCAGGCGCTGCTCGGCAAGAAGCCTGCAGATCACTGGACCCGCGGCAAGTCTACCGACGATGCAGCCTTTTTCATTCGTGCCAGCCATGCCCATGCCAACTGCGTGGAGAACTTTGCGCTGTTCGCGGCCGTGGTTCTGGTAGCTGCAGCAACCCAGCAGAACGGCGCTGTGGATGGTCTGGCCTGCTATGTTCTCGGTGCGCGCGTCCTGCAGAGCGTGGTTCACCTAATGGGCACTTCGTTCTTCCTCGTGTTGATGCGCGCCACCTTCTTCCTGGTGCAGGTTGCCCTGGTTGCCTACATGGCATTCGGCCTGCTCAATGGTCTTGGCGCCTAAAGCCTGAACTGGCGTTGCAATATCGCCCTCCCCGGTCCATGGACCGGGGAGGGTTTTTTTTTGACTAATGGCCAATGAACACAAACGGGAAGCGCAATTTTGTAGAGTTGTTGATCTGATCGGCCTGACAAAGCATCTCGAATGAGTGAACTCCCCGGACATCTGAGCCAATGGCGAAACTGGCAGGCGCGTCTTGCGTGCCCGGCGCGGGCCGTGGCCGGATTTGCGCATCCGTTGCGCCCGATTCCTCTCTTGCTCGATAAGTGCAGACCATGAGTTCGAGCTCAGACTCAAGCCAGAAACCAGCAGTACGTGAACGGGCCTTGCTCAAGAACATCGCCGCGATGGTATTCCGTACCGAAATTGCACCGCCCTGGCGGGTCCACTTTGTCAGCGAAGGGGTCGAAGCGGTGACGGGCTATCCGCAGTCCTATTTCATGGATGAAGGCGCCACCTACCAGTCACTGATTCACCCTGACGATCTGGCAAGAGTCGGAGACGAGCTGAGTCAAAGTCGTATGGCCGGCAAGCACGCGACGATCACCTACCGAATCCGCCACCGCAACGGCCACTATCGCTGGGTAGAAGGACGAGCCCTTTATTCCGCGGAGAATGAGGCGTTTCTGGAAGGCACCGTCTATGACATAGATGAAAGATATCGTGCCCAACAGGACCTGGCGGCCAGCGAGCAACGTTTCCGGTCACTGGTGAGCAATATCACCGGCATGGTTTATCGAACCCATGCTCAACCTCCCTGGCACTTGACCTACATCAGCGAAGGGGTGGAGGCACTCAGCGGATACCCCGCGTCCTACTTTCTTGAAGAGGGTCACACCTGGGCGTCGGTCATGCTCGAAGACGACGCCGCGCGTGTGGCAAAGGAGCTGGCTGCGCAGGCTGCCGCCGGGCAGCCGATGCAAGCGGAATATCGTATTCGCCATCGTGACGGCTCGGTGCGATGGCTGGAGGGTCGGGTAAGGCACGTCAGTGGCGACGACAACAATAACCGGTTCTACGAGGGCACTGCGTTTGATATTGACGATCGAAAACGTGCGGAAGATGCCCTGCATGAACGCCAGGAACACCTCAAGTACATCATTGGCGCCGTGCCCAGCGTGCTATGGACAGCTCTTCCCGATGGGAAGCTGGAATACGTCAGTGAAGCGGCGCTGCACGTCATGGGAATGAGCCAGGAGAAACTGATCGCGGATGGTTGGCTGGAATTTCTGCATCCTTCCGAGGTTGACCAGGTAGGCAGACGATGGGCCGCGTCACTCGAAACCGGCGACCCTTACGAAGTCAAATTTCGTCTGATCGACAATGACGGCCGCTATCGCTGGTACCAGGCACAAGCCAACTGCAAGCGCGATGAAACGGGCCGGATCCTGCTCTGGTACGGACTGACCACCAACGTGGACGAGGTGGTCAACGCGCAAACACGTGCAGAGCAGGCAGCGCGTGCCAAGGCCGCGTTTCTCTCGACCATGAGTCATGAGATTCGCACGCCGCTCAATGCGGTGATCGGATTTGCCGGTCTTCTGGACGATACCGAAATGGCACCGCAGCAGCGCGAGTTTGTGAGCTCAATCAGGGCCAGTGGCGATCACCTGCTGGGGGTCATCAATGACATCCTGGATTACTCGCGTCTGGAGTCCGGTGCGCTCCGGTTGTCTCGCGAGGCCTTCGCCATTGGCGATCTGATTGAAGAATCCCTTGATCTGGTGGCGAGCCAGGCAGGCGCCAAAAATATTGAGCTGGTTTACCGGATTGCCCCCGAGGTGCCTGCGGCCTGCATCGCAGATCCCCATCGCCTGCGCCAGGTACTGGTCAACCTTCTGGGCAATGCTGTCAAATTCTCCGTCAGGGGCGAAGTGTCCGTGGAGGTGCATGCCCGACCACTCGCCGAAGACCAGCACAACATCGAGATCAGCGTCATTGATACCGGTATCGGCATTTCACCGGAACGCATTGAACGTCTGTTTCAGGATTTCAGTCAGGGCGATGATTCCATCACGCGTGAATTCGGGGGCACCGGGCTTGGCCTGGCCATCAGCAAGCGCCTGATCGAAGCGCATGGCGGACAGATTTCCGTGAGCAGCGAAATCGGCAAAGGCAGCTGCTTTCACTTTGCCTTCCCGGCCAAGAGCCTCAGCACCGTACCGCACAAGTCGAGTCTCAATCCGGAAGCACTGAAGTACAAGCACATACTGGTGGTCGACGACAATCAGTCCAACCTGGACCTGGTATGCCTGTGCCTGCGAGCGTGGGGCGCTAGGCCCACCGCCCTGAACGGTCCTGAAAAGGCAGCCAGTGCCATGGAACAGGCCCGCGTGCGCGGCCAGGACTATGATCTGGTCATTCTCGATCATCAGATGCCCGGACTGGATGGCGTGCACTTGGCCCGCATGCTGCAGGAAAAACATTCGACCCCACTGGTGCTGATGTCCAGCCTAGGCACGTCGCTACCTGACAAAGATCAAACGGGCGTGAGCTTCGAAGCGGTTCTGAACAAGCCGATTCATCGCGATTCGCTCCTGGAAAACCTGATCCGGATTTTTTCTGCACCCGCGCAGAATGCAACAGGCCCTGAACCCTCAGAGATGAGTGTCCAGCCCATGAAGATTCTTCTGGTCGAAGACACGCTGGTGAATCGCAAGCTTGCACTGCTGCAACTCGCCAAACTCGGCTACAGGAATATTGACTCCGTGGTGGATGGCATTGAAGCGCTCACCGCAATGTCCAGCAAGAATTACGACGTCATCCTGATGGACATCCAGATGCCCCGGCTTGATGGTCTGGAAACCACCCGTCGTCTCCGAAAAGAGCTGCCTGCCGACCTGCAGCCCTATGTCATCGCCATGACCGCCAATGCCATGGCCGAGGACCGCGAGGCCTGCACAGACGCTGGCATGAATGACTATGTTGCCAAGCCGGTGAATCCCGATGCCTTGTCTGCCGCACTGCAGCGCGCCGCAAGTCATCAAAAGATCGAGACACAAAACACCCAGCCATCGGACCGCCGGGCCAAGAGCACCGCTCAGTCTCCGGCCTTGGAGGTCACCCGTCAGGTCCTGGCAGGTGGCGGCGAGATGGGCGCCCTCATGCGCTCCATCGACTGGTCCCAATCACCGCTTGGGCCTGTACACACCTGGCCGCAATCACTGCGCACTGCGCTTTCAATTCTGCTGACACAGAAGCATCCCATCTTTATCTGGTGGGGCCGTGAGATGGTCCAGTTCTACAACGATGCCTATCGCCCCATCCTGGGCTCAAGCAAACATCCTCAGGCCATGGGCCAACGCGGCAGGGAATGCTTCGAGGAGATCTGGGATTCCATCTCACCAATGGTGGAAGCTGCGTTCGAGCGCGGCGAATCTAGCCTGGTGGAGCGCGGCCTGCTGTGCCTGAACAGGAATGGCCTGCTTGAGGAAGGCTATTTCACTTACGGCTATTCGCCGATACGCGACGAATCCGGTGGGGTGGGCGGAATTTTCGTGGCCTGTTCGGAAAACACGGCGGAAGTATTGTCGTCCCGTCGCAATACGGTGTTGCTCAACCTGGATCATCGCCTGCTTCTTGATTCTGACAAGTCCGCGCTCAAAGCAATTTTCGCCGACGCGCAATACGACCTGCCCTTCCTGCTGGTGTATCACCTGGATGCCGGCACGGGTCGTGCTCGCCAGGTCTACTGCCATGGACTGAGCGCGAACTCGCCAGCAGCACCAGCAGTGATCTCGTCAGCGGCAGAGTCCCCATGGCCAATTTTCGCCAAGGAACATGGCGAGCAAGCCGAAGTCTGCGAACCCATGCTGGAACTCCCTGCACTGCCCCCCTGGCCGGAGCCTCCCAAGCGAGCCTTCGTACGGACGCTGGGAAATCAATACGTCATGGTTGCCGGACTCAGCCCACGTCTGCTGCTTGACGACAGCTATCGCGGCTTTCTCGCTGAGCTGGCCAGGCGATTGCCCTCTCTGATTCAGGTGCTTGACCGCGAGGCCTGAAGCGGCTCCCGTTACAATTGGCGATTCACTGACTCGAACCTCCAACATGCGCCTCTCCCGCTTCCCCCTGTCCACGACCAAGGAAACGCCCGCTGACGCGGAAATCGTTTCTCATCAGCTGCTGCTTCGTGCCGGCTTCATTCGCAAGCTGGGGGCTGGTCTCTACACCTGGATGCCGATGGGCCTGCGCGTTCTGCGCAAAATCGAGAATATCGTCCGCGAGGAAATGGATCGAGCGGGCGCCGCTGAGCTGCTGATGCCTTCCATACAGCCTGCGGAGCTGTGGCAGCAGTCCGGTCGCTGGCAGGTCATGGGCGCCGAGATGCTGAGGATCAAGGATCGTCACGAGAACGACTACTGCTACGGACCGACGCACGAAGAGGTCATCGTCCATCACGCCAAGCAGGATGTGCGCAGCTATCGCCAGTTGCCTTTCAATTGGTATCAGGTGCAGACCAAATTCCGCGACGAGCGCCGCCCACGCTTTGGCCTGATGCGGGCACGTGAATTCCTGATGAAGGATGCCTATTCCTTCCACATGGACGAGGCGGATCTGGACCGCGAGTACGAAAACATGCGCGGAGCCTATATCCGCATCTTCGAGCGCATCGGTGCTGACTTCCGGGTGGTCAAGGCTGACAGCGGCAACATTGGCGGCGCCAAATCAGAAGAGTTTCACGTCCTCGCCGGTTCCGGTGAGGACCTGATCGCCGTATCCGATAAAGGAAGTTATGCGGCCAACGTCGAGGCAGCCGAATGCAAACCCACCGGTACGCAGCGCCCTGCTCCCGGCGCGCCGATGCAGACGGTTTCCACGCCCGGGCAAAAAACCTGCGAACAGGTCTCCAAGTTTCTGAAGGTTGAGCTGACCGCCAAGGTCAAGCTGCTGGTGGCCAAGGGTTGTGAGGGCGGCCTCGTCGGCATCGCACTGCGCGGCGACCACGAACTCAACGAGTTCAAGGCTGCGCGTCATCCTTTGATCGCGAGCCCGTTCGAGATGGCAAAGGTTGAGGATGTACAGGCAGCCTTTGGCTGTGAGGTTGGCTATCTGGGTCCGGTGAATTGCCCGATCCCGGTCATCGCCGATCATGCGGCACTGGAGATTGCCGACTTCGTCTGTGGTGCCAACCAGAATGACGAACACCTGAGCGGCGTGAACTGGGAGCGCGACTGCCCGGTGCCGGAGGGTGCCGACCTGCGACGAATCTGTGAGGGTGACGCGAGTCCGGATGGTCAGGGCAAGATTCAGTTCTTCCGTGGCATCGAGGGTGGGCACATCTTCCAGCTTGGCAACAAGTACACCCGCGCAATGGAGTTCACCGTGCTCGATGAGCAAGGCGCTGCCGTGATCCCGGAAATGGGCTGCTATGGCATCGGCGTCTCCCGTCTCGCAGCCGCGGTCATTGAGCAGAGCCACGATCCAAAGGGCATGCGATGGCCGGCATCTATCGCACCTTTCGAGGTCCTCATCTGCCCTATCGGCGCAGATAAGTCCGAGCGCGTAAGAGAACTCGCGCTGCAACTGCATGACGAACTGGCGGGGTCGGGCGTTGATGTCCTGCTCGATGATCGTGGCCTGCGTCCCGGTCCGATGTTTGCGGATGCCGATCTGGTCGGAATTCCGCACCGCGTTGTTATCGGAGAAAAAGGCCTGGCCAATGACCAGTTTGAATACAAGGCCCGCAATGCCGATCAGGCCGAGATGATTGAGGCCAGCATCTCCAGCGTGTTGGCCAAGCTGGCGGCGTGAACGCAAGGCTGCTGCTTTGGGTCCTGACGGCGCTGCTGTCCGCGCCGTCAGCCATTGCAGGCCCCACCGGTGAGCCCGAACCGGAACTGCGTGCGCTTCTTGAAGCTGCCATCGCAGAAGCGGACAGCTTCGAGCATCGCTTTGATGCCGAAGTGTGGCTGACCGACATGTCCGGTCGGCTCAAGAATTTCATCAAGGACGATGTCGAGCGCCTGGAGTTCCTCAGAACGCTGCACCGGGAAGCCAAGCGCGCGCGCATTCCACCAGAACTGGCGCTGGCGGTGATTGAGGTGGAAAGCTATTTCCAGAGATTCGCGCTATCGACCGCAGGCGCACAAGGCTACATGCAGATCATGCCGTTCTGGCTGGACGAGATCGCCACGCCACACGACAACCTGTTCAATACGCAAACCAACCTGCGCATGGGTTGCACCATCCTGCGCTTTTATCTGGACAAGGAAAAGGGAAACCTGTTTGGCGCGCTGGGCCGCTACAACGGGAGCTACGGCAAACCTAAATACCCAAACAAGGTGATGCGCGCACTGGATCGGCGCTGGCATCGCGGTTGAGACTGTGAGCGGTTCGACGCCGGGATTGCGGCACAAGCGATGGAGAAGCTGATGGACTATCAGGTACCGGAGACACTGCACGCTGACCTTGCAGAGCCGGTGATCACCTGTGCCGATACCTTGCCCTGGACACCTTCTCCTCAGCCCGAGATCGAGCGTCGTTTCCTCGACCGGCGCGGCGGCGAAGTGGCACGAGCCACGTCGATCGTGCGCTATGCGGCGCACAGTCGCTTCAAGGAGCATCGCCATGAGCTTGGCGAGGAGTTTCTGGTTCTGAACGGCGTTTTTTCCGATTGCAGCGGCGACTTTTGCGCGGGCACCTACGTGCGAAACCCGCCCGGAAGTGGTCACGCGCCCTTCACCGATGAGGGCTGCACCATCTTCGTCAAGCTGCGCCAGATGCCGCTGTCGGAGAGCAGACAGATCGTTCAAACACCAGAGACTCAAACCACGCGGGGAACGGACATTACGGGTCTGAGCCGCATCACGCTATTCGATTGCCCCGCCCAGGAAACCGTCCTTATTGAAATGATGGAGCCAGGCACCCGGTGGGAACAACGCAGCGCTGATGGTGGAGAAGAGATTCTCGTACTGGAAGGCGATCTGATGTACGGCGACACCGCTTGCCTGCCACTTTGCTGGCTGCGCATGCCAGCAGATTCGGTTCGCAGCATGAGCACGCGCAGCGGCTGCCGCTACTGGGTCAAACGCGGTCATCTGCACGCCTGATCGGCGGTGCTTCTAAAACCAGAGACTCAGGGCAGCTTCTGTATTTCGCCAATCTCCGGGGTAACAGTTGCTGCTCGGCTTGCAGCACCTGCAGTCTGGCCCGAGCGCACGGCCTTGGCCTCGGCCACGGCAGCAGCAACATCATCTACCTTGGGATGCGCCTTGATCTTCAGGACCTGTCCTTTGCGCAATCGGTCGGGGTCGGGAATAACATCAATGTTCGCGCGCCAGATCAACGGCCACAGCAATGGATTGGAATAGCCCTCAGGACGACCCGCAATGATCCACAGGCTGTCTCCAGCGCGCACCTGATACGCGCGCGTCTGATCTCTGAGTTGCCCATTGAGCGTGCGCAGACGACCGTAGGCGAGACGACTGTTCCCACTGGCCATGATTTCTTCTGCGGTTCGCAGCTGCAGAATTTGCGTGTCGTCCAGACCGGTGGACGCCTGCGCTTTGGCCAGTTCGATATTGGCCTGTCGTGCGTAGAAATCGGACAACGCGATATCTGCCTGTGCGGCCGCCTCGTCAGAAAACCCCAGGGCCTGTCCCCACTGCTGCTGATCTGCAGCCTGAACCGCCTGCGCCAGAGGCGCATCCGCGCGACGCCATTGCGGCACCACGCGCCTGGTCTGCGCGACATATTTCT
>TARA_R110000850_G_scaffold67769_16_pt1 | contig 51315 bp, 50 predicted proteins | sample TARA_R110000850 | Tara Oceans TARA_R110000850 (sample SAMEA4397586) | marine metagenome | biome: Polar Biome; feature: [SRF] surface water layer (ENVO:00010504); material: water (ENVO:00002006), including particulate matter (ENVO:01000060) such as... | depth 5 m
GCAAGACAAATGCCGAGTGCCAGAGTTGCCGACCGGATACGTTTCACCGTCACAGGCACAGGATCAGCCGAGCACCTTGCCCAGTTGCAGGGCGACAGACATGTCGCCTTCCACCTTGAGCTTGCCCATCATGAACGCCATCTGCGGATTGGTCTTGCCCTCTGCGATGTCGAGAAAGTCGGACATCGACACCTTGACCGTGCAATCGACCGGCAGGTCCGCGTTATCGACCACCGCGGGCGAGGCGTTGTCGTCGATGCGCACCACGCCATCGTCGCCAAAATCAAACTTCACGCTTTTCCCGAGACCGGCATCCGCGCCGACACGGCTGCGCATCGTTTCGGTGATTTCGGCAAGGCTCATGCAAATCCTCCCACAAGAATTGGCCGCAAGGGCCGTCAGGTCACTGTTGCGCGGGAGCCTGTTCGGGCACAGGGGCATCCGGGACCGGCGCGATGTCCACCAGTGCCGGATCGGTCATCGGCTCGACGCCGCCCGCCGCCACATCGACAGACATGGCATCCGCCGTCGACGCGTCCGCGCCGAGATCGGACATCGATGCGTCAGCCGCGCCTTCGACAGCCGCCTTCTCGCCATCCTTCCCGGCATCATCGCTTTTTCCGCAGGCCGTTACCGCCAAGGCGATTGCCACCGAAAACCCAAAAACCGTGCGTTTCGACATGCTTCCCATCGTTTTACCCCGGCATTTTGTTGTTGCTGCGGTATTTTTTCACCGCTTCGCCCGCAACCTAACCGCATTCCGTAAACGGCTCAAGGCGGGTTGGGTTCGAACCGCCTGGTGGTTGATGGCGCATTAACCATTTTTATACGGCTGAACGTCAGTCTGCGTCCCACGAACTTCCTACGGGGGACCAGAATGTCTGTGTATGCCGGATTGCCGTTGCGGCTCGTTTGCTACGCGGCGGGCGCTGCAGCGCTTTCGATCGTCGGTCCCGCGCTCTGGCACGTGCCGACTTTCATCGCGGCGGCGGCCTCGGCAGCCACGGCGCTGTGCTTTGCCGTCGCAGACGTTCTCTTCTCCACGCATCGCCTCGCACGGCGTGCATTCGTGACGGCAGCGTATTACAAGGCCGAAGTCGAGGCGCTCGGCGCCCGCGTGGCCGCGCTTGAAATGCTGCGCCCGGCCGCGCCCCTGGCGAAGACTGCGCCCGAAACGCATGACGCCAAGCTGGAGACAGCAAACAACCTGCTGCAGTTCGCGGCGCATGTGAGCGCGCGCTGTGGACGGAAAATGACACCGGACATCGTGGCGCACAGCGCCGGCGACCCGATCGACGACGCACAGATCGAGCTGCATCTGCAGCCGATCGTCGGCATCCCGGATCGCCGCGTGCAGCACTACGAGGTGCTTTCGCGCCTGCGGTCGCACACAGGCACGCTGATGATGCCCGCCGAGTTCCTGCCCGCCGCCCGCGCGACCGGGCGCGCGGCGGATATCGACACGCGGCAGCTTTCCAGCATCGTCGGCCTCTGCCACCGCATCGGTGACCGGCACATGGATACGCGGCTTTTCTGCAACCTTTCGGGCGATTCGCTGCAGAGCGACGGCTTCCGCTCCACGCTGACCGCGTTCGCGCGCGCGCAGAAGGCTCTGTCGCATCGTATCGTGTTCGAAATCGACGCAGCCACCGCCGTTACGCTCAACACTGAGGTCGCTGCCGACCTGCGCGGTATCGAGGCGATGGGCTTTGCCTTCTCGGTCGACAAGGCGTCTCTCGGCGACCTGCCGCGCCTGCAAGGCATATTCCGCCGTCGGGGTTTCCTGAAGCTCGACGCCACGATTCTGGAGAAAGCCGACCCGAATGTGCTGAAGGCGCTCGCGCGCGGCGGCACGCAGGTGATCGCGACGCATGTCGAGACTGAGGAGCAGGCCGTTTCGGTGCGCCGCGCAGGCGTCGAACTCGGGCAGGGCTTCCTGTTCGGGAAACCGCGCCCGGCACGCATGGACGACAACGCGCGCCGCCGCGCCGCCTGAAACCTACAAGAACGGACACTGCCGCTGCAGCGCGGCGTCGACGTCGGCCATCGTCGCTTGGATGCCGAGGGCTGAGAGGCTTGTGACGGGATATTCGGCAAGCCCGCAGGGCACGATGCCCGAAAAGTGCTCGAGATCAGGCGCGACGTTCAGCGAAAAGCCGTGAAAGCTGACCCAGCGGCGCACGCGCACGCCGATCGCGCCGATCTTCGCCTCGCCCGCGGACGTATCCGTCCAGACGCCGACACGGCCGGGTATCGCGCGCGCTGAGACCCCGAAATCTGCAAGCGCTGCGATGAGCCAGCGCTCCACCGAACAAATGAAGCCCCTGAGATCGCGGCCGCGCTGCTCCAGATCGAGCATCAGGTAGCCGACGCGCTGACCCGGTCCATGATAGGTGTAGCGCCCACCGCGGCCGGTCGAGAACACCGGGAAGCGCGCGGGGGCGAGCAACTCTGCCGCATCCGCGCTGGTGCCGGCGGTGTAGACCGGCGGATGCTCGACGAGCCAGATCAGCTCACCCGCTTCGCCCGCCCGGATATCGGCCGCGCGCTGCTCCATCGCCGCCAGCGTTTCGGCATAATCGGCAAGGCCGCTTTCCACCCGCCACTCGGGCATCTCTTTACCCCGTTCTAACCCTATCCGGCGCATCATGCCCGAAACCCGAAACGCAGATAGGCGGTCATGAGCGTTATCGAAAGGATCAAGGTCGAGATTTCGGTCGTCATCGGCAGCACACAGATGCCGATCCGCCAGCTCCTGAAGATGGGGCGGGGCGCTGTGATCGATCTCGAAGCGCGCCGCGACGATCCCGTGTGGATCTATGCGAACGACGAACTCATCGCGCGCGGGGAGATCGTGTTGCTCGGCGACCGGATCGGGGTTTCGATTTCCGAGCGCGTGCGCAAGGCTGCCCTCACCAACTTTGCCTAGCCGGCTTGCCAGCAAGGCTTCGTATCCTCTCCCGCGGGCGGGAGAGGATTTATAGGGCGGCGACGAATTTTCTGAGGTCGGCGAGGAATAACTCGGGTTCTTCGAGGCTGGCGAAGTGGCCGCCGCGGGGCATTTTCGTCCAGTGCACGATGTTATAGCCGCGCTCCGCCATCGCGCGCGGGGGAAAGGCGAGCAGGTCGTGTGGGAAGGCAGCGACGCCGGTCGGCACCTCGATGCGCCGCCCGTCCGGGATCGTGAAGCCGCCTTCGTCGAAGAGGCCACGATAAATCCAGGTCGCGGTGTGGAAGCTGCGCGTCGAAAGATAGATCATGATGTTGGTGAGCATCTGATCCATGCTGAACGGCGGCTCCGGGTTGTGCGTGCCGACATCGCTCCATCCGCAGAATTTTTCGGCGAGCCACGCCGCGATGCCCATCGGCGAATCCATCATCGCATAGGCGAGGCTTTGCGGCTTGGTGCCCTGAAGCTGCAGATAGGCGGTTTCGGTCGCGCGAATCTGCATGGCCCATTTCAGCCAGAGCGTTTCTTCATCTGTCGTCGGCTGCATGTTCGCCGGGCGGAGGCCGAAGCCGTTCAGGTGAACCGCCGTGACGCGCGCCGAATCGAGCCCGATCCAGCCGCCGATGACACTGCCCCAGTCGCCGCCCTGATAGATGTAGCGCTCGTAGCCGAGCACGCCCATCAGGCTGTCGTAGAGCTTCGCGACGGCACGCGGGCCGATCGGCGATTTGGGTTTGTCCGACCACGCATAGCCGGGGAGCGAGGGGGCAACCACGTGAAAGGCCGGTGAGCCGTCCTCAGGCTCCGCAAGCCGTTCGATGATCGCATCGAATTCGAGGATCGACCCCGGCCAGCCGTGGGCGATGAGCAGCGGCTTCGCATCGGGGCGGGTCGAGCGCTTGTGGATGCAGTGCAGGCGGAAATCCGGCAGCACCTCGGCGCGGACGTGCGGATGGCGGTTGAGACGGGCGACCGCGCTGGGCCAGTCGAACCCGGTCAGCCAGTAGTCGCGCAGGCGCTCCAGATAGGCGCGGTTCGCGCCGTAGCGCCAGCCGGCGTCCTCGGGTTCCTCGAAGAAGCGGAAGGCCTCGACACGGCGGCGGACCCATTCCGCCTCCTCGGCTTCGACCGGGATTTCAAACGGCGTGATCATGCCGCCAGCGATTGCTTCGCGTCTGCCATGATCATGTCGGCCGCCTTTTCGGCGATCGCAATCGTCGGCGCATTGGTGTTGCCGGAAATGAGGGTCGGCATCACCGAGGCATCCACGACGCGCAGGCCGGAGACGCCGCGCACGGCAAGGCGGATATCGACGACGGAGCGTTCATCCGCGCCCATGCGGCACGTGCCGATCGGGTGATAAATGGTCTCGCCCCATGCCTTCAGCGCCGTCACGACATCCTCGCGCGCCGTGACGCCTTCGCCCGGCCAGACTTCCTTGCCGCGGAAGGGCGCAAGCGCAGGCATCCGCCCGATGTTCCGCGTGATTTCGATGCCCGCGAGCAGCGTTTCGAGGTCGCCGGGCGCGGAGAGATAATTGGGATCGATCGCCGGGTGCGAAGTGGGATCGGCGGACTGGAGCCGGATCGTGCCGCGGCTTTCAGGGCGAAGCTGGCACATGTGCATGGCATAGCCGTGCTGATGCCCGAGCGTTCCGCGCCCGTGCGGCTCCCCAAGCACGGGCATGAAGTGGATCTGGATATCCGGCGCGGCGAGGTCCGGCCGCGTCGAGAGGAACGCACCCGCCGGGGTCGGCATGTAGGCGCCCGAACCGTCGCGGCGCAGCACCCAATTGCCGAGCGCGAGCAGTTTGTTGTGGAAGCCCGCGTTCTTGTTGAGCGTGATCGGCTGCGTGCAGGTCCATTGCATCAGGATATCGAGATGATCCTGCAGATTGCCGCCGACGTCGGGCGCATCGTGCACGACCGCGATGCCGTGCTCCGCCAGATGCGCGGCGGGGCCGATGCCGGAGAGCATCAGAAGCTGCGGCGAGTTCACCGCGCCGCCGCAGACGATCGTCTCGCGCGCGGAAGCCATTTCGGCCTTGCCGTTTTTCAGATAGGCGATGCCGGTCGCCTGACGCCCGTTGAACGTGACGCGTTCGACGAGCACGTCGGTGAGGACATCGAGATTGGGGCGATCGAGGATCGGTTTCAGATAGCCCTTCGCGGCAGACCAGCGCTCGCCGTTCTTGATCGTCGAATCATAGCGGCCCGCGCCTTCGAACTGCGGCCCGTTGAAATCGTCCGTTACGGGATGCCCCGCTTCGGCCGCGGCTTTGATGAAGGCGTCGATGAGCGGGGTGGGCAGGCTGCGGCGACCGGTATGAAGCGGGCCATCGCCGCCGTGATAATCGTCGGCGCCGCGCTCGCTCGTTTCGGAGCGGCGGAAATACGGCAGAATGTCGTCCCAGCCCCAGCCGGTGCAGCCCATCTGCGCCCAGCGGTCGTAGTCGCTCGCGTGGCCGCGAATATAGACCATGCCGTTGATCGACGAGGAGCCGCCGAGCACACGCCCGCGCGGCCAATAGAGACGACGGCCATCCAGGTGCTTCTGTGGTTCGGTCCAGAAGCACCAGTTGGTGGCGTGCGCGTTTTCGGGCGGAATGATCTTGGAAAGCCCGCCGGGCATGTGGATCAGGAAGGAACTGTCCTTGCCGCCCGCCTCGACAAGAAGCACGCGCGTCTTGGGGTCCGCCGACAGGCGATTGGCAAGCACGCAGCCTGCCGAACCTGCACCGACGACGATGTAGTCGTATCCCGACATGTCAATCTCCCCCGAGTCCTGCAAACAGCGGCAAGAGTGGCGCTGTTTGGGCGCGTGCGCAATTCTGGATAAAGCGTCAGGCTTGCGCGGCGCGTCCTTCACCGGCTGCGGCGGCGCGTTCCATGCGCGTGGCCTCGGCCTCCGGGAGCCGGCGCCAGACGAACCAGAGGCAGATGAGCGTGACCGGCCCGGCAATGAGCAGGCTGAGGACGCCCGTGCCGAGACTGCCGGTGACAAGCGACATCTTGCCCGCGAAGTACGGCCCGAGACCGAGGCCGACGAGCGTTGTGCCGAGGAAATAGGTCGCGGTCGCGGCGCCGCGCATCCTCGGCAGCACGAGATTCTGGCTGGTCGCGGCGGCGATGCCCACCCAGCAGCTGTTGACGATCGCCATCGGCACGAACGCCAGATAGAAAATCGTGAGGCTCTCCGTGGTGTAGACGATGAGCATGAGCGGCGCGGGGATGATGACGCCCAGTGCCGCCACAAGGATGTCGCCCGCCGGCCAGCGCGATTTCGCCCAGTCCGCAAGGCGCCCGCCCGCGATCACGCCGATGAAGCCGCCCGCCGCCCCGACACCGCCGATGATGAGGCCGACGATCGCCGGATCGGCGCCGAAGGTGCGGATCGCATAAGGCGCGGACCAGAAGCTGACCGCGTAAGTGACGAACGCGATCGACCCGAAGCCCAGGATGGCGAGCAGGAACGTCGGCGTACCCCAGATGAGCTGATAGGTCGGCGGGTCGCGGCGCTTCAGCGACTGCGACCACGAGAACACCGAATAGCAGCCGATGCCGATCGCGCCCCATTGCAGCGTATCGCCGGTGAGCCTCATCATCGAGGCCGCGCCGAGCACGACGACGATCAGCCCCGAGAGGTTGACTGCGAACGCCCGTCCGCCGACGCGCGCGGCCTGCACCAGCGTAAAGGGCGGAATGACGCTCGACAGCTCAATGAAGAATTTCGGCCACGGGGAGGGCTCGGGCGGGCTCAGGATTCCTTCGGACATGCCGCGCAGCGGCTCGCGCAGCGTGAGCACCCAGAGGGCGAGGAGCAGCCCCGGCAGGCCGACGGCGAGGAACGCTGCCTGCCAGCCGGCGAGGCCGAGCGGGCCGCCACCGGGGAAGGCGCTGTTCCAGCTTTTCACGATGACGCCGCCGATGAAGAGCGACAGGCCGCCGCCGAGATAGAGCCCGCTCGAATAGATGGCGAGCGCGGTGGCGCGCTTTTCACGCGGGAAATAGTCCGAGATGATCGAGAAGGCGCAAGGGCTCGCCGTCGCCTCTCCGATGCCGACGCCGATGCGCGCGGCGGCGAGCTGACCGAAATTCTGCGCGAAGCCCGAAAGCGCCGTCATCGCCGACCAGATCGACAGGCCGATCGTCATCAGGCGGCCGCGATACCACATGTCCGCAAGCCGCCCGAGCGGGATGCCGAACAGCGAGTAGAACACACCGAAGGCGGTGCCGTAGAGGAAGCCCATGTCGGCATCGGTGACGCCGAGGTCGGCCTTGATGTCCTCCGCGAGGATCGAGATGATCTGGCGGTCGATGAAATTCAGCACATAGACGAGCACGAGCACGCCGAGCACGTACCAGGCGTATGGCCCGCCGACCTCGCCCTTGCGTGCTTCCAGAATTGCGGCTGCGTCGTTCATGCTCTCGACCCTCCCCAGTTTCGAGATGCCGGCCCTTGTCCGGCCGGCTGCCTCGTGGCTAACACAGGGCTTTGAAATCGAAAGCATGGAAATCGCGATGACGACTTCGGTCCTGTTCGTTTGCCTAGGCAACATCTGTCGCTCGCCGCTCGCGGAGGGCGCGATGCGGCGGCTGGCGGAGGCGGAAAGCGCGGCGCTCGAGATCGACAGCGCGGGGACGGGCGACTGGCACATTGGCCACGCCCCCGATCCGCGCGCGCAGGCGGAGGCGCTGCGAAGGGGCCTCGACATTTCGATGTTGCGCGCGCGGCAGGTGACGGAAGAGGACTTCCACCGCTTCGACCATATCGTGGCGATGGACGCGAAGAACCTCGCAGACCTGCTCGCCATGCAGCCGGATGGCGCGCGGGCGGCGCTGTCGCTGCTGCTCGACCATGCCGAGGGTGGCGATGTGCCGGACCCCTATTACGGCGGCGACGAGGGCTTTGCCGAGACGTTCCAGCTCGTGGAAGATGGTGTGCGCGGGCTGCTTCAGGCGATCAGCGGCCAGCGCGCGACGACGCTGTAGTCCGCGCCCTCGGTGGTGAGGCGGCTTTCGAACAGGCTGATCGCGTCCACGCGGAACGATACAGGCGGGAAGCCCTCGCGCAGGAAGGCGTCGAGCGGACCCGCCGTGCCGGAGAAGCGGGCGAGCGTGATGTGCGGCAGGTAGCTTCGCGTTTCGGGTGCGATGCCGACAAGCTGGAGCGCGCGGTCGACCTTGTTATGCAGCGCCTTCACCGGCTCCTGCGGTTCGACGCCGACCCACAAGGTTTCGATGCGGGCCTTGCGCTCGAAGATGCCCGTGCGCGCCGTGGAGAGGTCAAACGCGCGCGCGCGGATCTTCGCCAGCGCTTCGGCGACGGCATTTGCTGTGTGCGTGTCGACCGTGCCCACGAAGCGCAGCGTCAGGTGAAGCTGATCCTCGCTCTGCCAGCGCGCGCCGAGCACGCCGCCGATGCGCGCCACGAGCGCGTCCTTCACCGCGTGCGGCAGGTCGATCCCCACGAACAGCCTGTGCACTAGCGGAGCGCCGCCTCGACGCTCGGCAAGATGCCCTGCACGATCACGGAAACGCCCTTCGGATTGGGGTGCATGCCGTCGCCGAGCAGTAGCGCCTTGTTGGCGACGACGCCCTTCATGAAGAACGGGTAGAGCGGCACGGCGTGCTTCTTCGCGAGCGCCGGGTACATGCCGTTGAACTCCGCCGCATAGGCCTTGCCCATGTTGGGCGCGGCGAGCATTCCCGCGACGAGCACCTTGCTGCCGCGCTTCTTGAAGTCGGCGATCATCGCATCGAGATTGGCACGCGCCTGCGCAGGCGGCAGGCCGCGGAGCATGTCGTTGGCGCCGAGGCCGAGGATGACGAGATCGGGCTTTGTTTTGAGCCCGCCGAGCACCCACGCCATGCGCGCCTTGCCTGCGGCCGTGGTGTCTCCCGAGACGGCGCCACTGACCACGCGCGCCGCAATGCCTTTCGCCTTCAGCGCCTTTTCCAGCTGGGGCGCGAAGCCTTCGCCGGGCTTCAGCTGATACCCCGCCATCAGCGAATCGCCGTAGGCAACGATTGTACGCGTTTCTGCAAAGGACGGACTCGCGCCGACAAACAGCAGAAAAGCGGCAATCACGGCTTGGACAATGCGCGTGGCATCCCCATACATACGAAACATGCTCCAACCGGACAAAGCGGATCCCCTTGAACGATATCTCCTCGGCGCCCTCCAATATCGTGATTGATGCGCGCGATGTCACCCTCACGCTCGGCGAAGGCGCGGGCGCGGTCGAAATCCTGCGCGGCGTCAGCCTTTCCGTGGCGCGCGGCGAAAGTGTTGCGATCCTTGGGCCTTCGGGGTCCGGAAAGTCGTCGCTGATGGCGGTACTCTCCGGCCTCGAACGCGCCAGCGGCGGGCGGATCGGTGTTGCGGGGCAGGATTTCGGCACGCTCGACGAAGACGGGCTCGCCCGCGCGCGGCGCGGCCGCATCGGCATCGTGCTGCAGGCGTTCCACCTGCTGCCGACGATGACCGCGATTGAAAACGTCTCCATACCGCTGGAACTTGCCGGGATTGCGGATGCGGATGCGCGTGCCCGCGCCGAGCTTGAGGCGGTCGGCCTCGGCCACCGGCTGACGCACTATCCCTCGCAGCTTTCGGGCGGCGAGCAGCAACGCGTCGCCATCGCGCGCGCCACGGCGCCGCGCCCTGGCATCCTCTTCGCCGACGAGCCCACGGGCAACCTCGACGCCGCGACCGGCCACGAGATCGTCGAGCTGCTGTTCGAACGGCAGCGCGCGCAGGACACCACGCTCGTGCTCATCACCCACGACACCGAACTTGCCGCGCGCTGCGGCCGCATCGTCGAGATGCGCGACGGGCAGATCGTGCGCGAGACCGTCGCTTGAACCTTCCCCTCAAGCTGGCGCTGCGCGACCTGCGCGGCGGCCTTGCCGGGCTGCGGCTGCTCGCGGTCTGCCTGTTCCTCGGCGTTGCCGCGCTCGCGGGTGTCGGCAGCCTTTCCACCGCCATCGTCACCTCCCTTTCCGAAAAGGGCCAGTCGATCCTCGGCGCCGATGTCGAGGTGATGCTGACGCAGCGGCAGGCGAGCGAGGCCGAACTGGCGGCGTTCCGCGGCTTCGGCCGTGTCGGTGAGGTCGTCCGGATGCGCGCGATGGCAAGCCGCCTCGATGGTGCCGAAAGCGTTCTTGGCGAACTGAAAGCCGTCGACGGCACCTATCCCTTCTATGGCAGTGTGCGCCTCGCAGGCAGCCTGCCCCTTGCCGATGCGTTGAAGGCGAGCGGCCTCGTCGTCGATCAGGCCGCGCTCGACCGGCTCGGCGCACGCATTGGCGACAGCGTGACGATCGGCGACGCCCGCGTGCGGATTACCGGCGTGCTCGCTGAGGAGCCCGATAAGGTCGGCGAGGGCTTCACACTCGGGCCGACGCTTCTGATGTCGCTCGAAACGCTGGATAAAACCGGCCTCCGCCAGCCGGGAAGCCTTTATCGCACGCACTACCGTTTGAAATTGCCCTCGAATGCCTCCCCTGAATCGGTGACGGAGGCGCTGAATGAGCGCTTCCCGGATGCGGCATGGCGCATACAGGACCGCTCGAACGGTGCGCCCGGCACACGGCGTTTCATTGAACGGCTCGGCCAGTTCCTGACGCTCGTGGGTCTGACGGCGCTGCTCGTCGCCGGTGTCGGCGTCGGCAACGGTGTCGGTTCCTATCTCGACGGCAAGACGCGCTCGATCGCAGCGCTGAAAAGCGTCGGCGCGGATTCGCGCACGATTTTCCGCATCTACATGATCGAGGTGGGGCTGATCGCGCTCGGTGCCGTCGTCCTCGGCGCGGTGGCAGGCGCGTTCGTACCCGCGATCGTCGTGGCCTTCGCGGGCGATGCGCTCCCGGTGCCGCCCGAACTCGGCGTCTATCCCGTGCCGCTGATCACTGCGATCCTCTATGGCCTGCTTGCGGCGGCGGCGTTCGCGATCTGGCCGCTCGCGAAGGCGCGGGACGTTCCCGCCGCCCGTCTGTTCCGCGCCGGTGTCGAGCGCACCCAGCGGCCGCCGCTTGAAGTTGTCCTGCTCAGCCTCGGCGCAGCGCTGGTCATCGCTGCCATCGCTGTCGTGCAGGCGCGCGAGCCGCTGTTCGCTGCCGTGTTCATCGCCGCCGCGCTCGGCCTCATGGCCCTGCTTGCAGTGCTTGCGCTCGGCATCCGGGCGCTTGCGGCACGCCTGCCGCGACCGAAGCAGCCGCTCCTGCGGCTTGCGCTCGGCAATCTGCACCGGCCGGGATCGATGACGCGGCAGCTCGTCGTCGCGCTCGGGCTCGGGCTCACGCTGTTCGCGACGCTCGCCGTTATCGAAACCAATCTTTCGCGCCAGATCGACGAGGCGCTGCCGCGCGAGGCGCCGAGCCTGTTCGTGGTCGATATTCCCGCCGGGGAAGCCGCTGCGTTCCGAAAGACCGTGCTCGACGCCGTGCCCGGCGCCGCGATCCGAACCGTGCCGTCGCTGCGCGGGCCGGTCGTGGCTGTGAACGGCACGCTCGTTTCGGAAATGAAGGACATACCCGAAGGCGCGTGGATCCTGCGCGGCGACCGGGGGCTCACCTATTCGGCGGCGCTGCCCGACGGAAACCGCGTCGTCTCCGGCAAATGGTGGCCGGAGGACTACAGCGGGCCGCAGCTCGTTTCGATGGACGCCGAGGTCGGCGAGGCGCTTGGACTCAAGGTCGGGGACAGTATCACTGTCTCCGTGCTTGGCGTCGATCTTCCCGCGACCATCGCAAGCTTCCGCGAAATCAACTGGGATTCGCTCGGTTTCAACTTCGCGCTCGTCTATTCGCCCGGCCTCATCGAAAGCGCGCCGCACAGTTCCATGGCGACAGTCACCGTCCCGCCCGAAGAGGTGCCCACCGTGTCGCGCGCCGTCGTGCGGGCGTTCTCGTCGGCTTCGGTGATCCGTGTCGGCGATGTGATTGAAAATGCCGGCGCGCTGCTCGGCCAGATGTCGTCGGCGGTGCGTGCGGCCGCTTCTGTCGCGATCGCTGCGGGGATCGCCGTCCTCGTCGGCGCGATCGCGGCGGCGCGGCGCGCGCGCATCTATGATTCGGTGATGCTGAAGGTGCTCGGCGCCACGCGGGGGCAGGTTCTGCTCAGCCTGCTCGCCGAATATGCGCTGCTCGCGCTCATTCTCTCCGCCATCGCTTTCGGCCTCGGTACGGCGGGCGGCTGGTATGTGGTGACACAGGTGTTCGAGCTGGAATGGCTACCCGTCTGGCAGCCCGTGATTCTTACCGTCGTGCTCGGCGCGGCGGCGATTCTTCTGCTCAGCCTCGTGGGGTCGTGGAGTGCGCTCGGCGCCCGCCCGGCACGCGCGCTCAGAAATCTATAGTGAATCCGTCCGGTTTTCCTTGAAGCCGAGGCCAATCCACACGATATTGCGGGGGCAAGCCGGATGACCCGGCGAATGGGAGAGTGAATAACATGGTGAACCAGACGGATCCTCGCCTGGCTTACGGTCGCCCGGCGACAACGGCCGAAGGCGTCGCTTTCGACGCCGGCCTTCGCAAATACATGCTGTCGGTCTACAATTACATGGCCTCCGGCGTGCTGCTTTCCGGCATCGTGGCGCTGCTGTTCGCGAACAGCGGCATGGCCGCGCAAGTCTTTTCGCAGGGCGGTTTGCTCGCGTGGGTGCTGATACTCTCGCCGCTCGCCTTCGTAATGGTGCTGAGCTTCGGCATCAACAAGCTGTCCACCCCGGCTGCACAGGGCGTTTTCTGGGCCTTCGCTGCGGTGATGGGCCTCTCGATGTCCACGATCTTCCTGACCTACACGGGCACGTCGATCGCGCGCATGTTCTTCATCACGGCGGGCGCGTTCGCGGGTCTCAGCCTGTTCGGCTACACGACGAAGAAGGACCTGTCGGGTTTCGGCACGTTCCTCGTGATGGGCCTCATTGGTCTCATCATCGCGAGCGTGGTGAACATGTTCCTCGGCTCGTCTGTGATGCAGTTTGTCATCTCGGTGATCGGCGTGCTGATCTTCGCGGGCCTGACGGCGTATGACACGCAGCGCATCAAGAACATGTACTTCCAGGTCGCGGGCAGCGACTTCATTGGCAAGGCCGTGGTGATGGGCGCTCTGTCGCTCTACCTCGACTTCATCAACATGTTCATGTTCATGCTGCAGCTGTTCGGAAGCCGCGAATAGCATTTTCGCAGCTACAGACTGCAAAAAGGCCCGGTACGTTTCGACGTGCCGGGCCTTTTCTTTTGGCGCTCCGCATGGCTAGACCTTGCCCCTGAAAAGACACGCAAGGGAGATCGGCATGGCGGAGACAATCGCATTCATCGGGCTCGGCAACATGGGCTCGGGCATGGCCGTGAACCTTGCGAAGGCGGGATACGCGGTGCGCGCCTTCGATCTCAGCGCCGATGCGCTCGCCCGCGCGAAGGGCGATGGCTGTGCCGTCGCCGCAAGTGCCGCGGAGGCGGTTTCGGGCGCGGACGCGGTCGTTACGATGCTCCCGGCGGGCAAGCACGTCGAAGCCGTCTACAATGGCGAAGTGTTCGGCGCGGCGAAACCGGGCGCCCTGTTCATGGATTGCTCGACGATTGACGTGGTGACGGCGCGCAAGGTCGTCGAGGCGGCAACCGCGAAGGGCTTCGCGATGGTCGATGCGCCGGTTTCGGGCGGCGTTGCGGCGGCCTCGGGCGGTACGCTCACCTTCATGGTCGGCGGTACAGGCGATGCGTTCACGCGCGCCGAGCCGATCCTGTCGCGCATGGGCAAGGCGGTGATCCACGCCGGCGGGGCGGGCGCGGGGCAGGCCGCGAAGATCTGCAACAACATGCTGCTCGGCATCTCGATGATCGGCACGTGCGAGGCGTTCGCGCTCGCGCAGAAGCTCGGTCTCGATCCGCAGGTCTTCTTCGACATCTCCTCGAAGGCGAGCGGCCAGTGCTGGTCGATGACGAGCTATTGCCCGGTGCCGGGCCCGGTGCCCGCCGCACCGTCCAACCGCGACTACGAGGGCGGCTTCGCCGCCGCGCTGATGTTGAAGGATCTGAAGCTCGCCATGGAGGCCGCTGCCGCGTCGAACGCGGCGACGCCCCTCGGCGCGCAGGCCGAGGCACTCTACCAGACCTTTTCGAACCTCGGGGGTGCGGCGAAGGACTTCTCTGGCATCATAAAGCTGCTCGACGGCAGCTGGCGCGCCTGATCCCTCAGTGCATGGCCCGGCGGGCTTTCGGCGCGCCGGAGCGCAGCGCTCTCAGCGCATTCTCGCGTCGCTCGGCGTCGATCGCCAGCCTTGGGATCAGCGTTTTCAAAATCGGACGCAATCCTCCGAACTGCAGTTGGGGTGCGATCGCGAAGCAATAGGCGTTCGATTCCAGCACGACCGGGCCGTCGGGCGTCAGCGAAATGTCTAGACCGGGCAACGGAAGCTCGGGCATGGCCTCGGTCGCGGCGCGGGCCAGGTTCAATATGTCATCCCAGTAGGGGATGCGGAAGCCGGTAAGCCCTGCGCCCGTAAGAGCGTGCGTTTCGTATGTGTTCAGGCGGATTTGATCGCCGGGGTCGCGCCCATAAGAGTGCGTGATACAACCGTTTTCGGGATCGACGAAGCAGAGCAGATGGCCGGTGGTGCCGTCGTGGAAGTTGTCGGCGAGCGCCGGGGTCGTCATCACCTTCTGAATCGTACAGAAAATCTCGATCCCGGTGTGGGTGCGCGCCGTGTAAACGCGCGTTGCAGCAAGCCCGAGATCCGCGGTGATCGGGGCCAGCGCGGGGTGGTTGCGAAGTTCGGGGCTGACCAGCGTTCCCGACCGGTCGTCCTGCGCGAGCAGATGCTCCGCGAAAGCGGCCGCCGACATCGAAATATCACCGACGCGCCAATGCGCACCGTCACGGTGCGCACGGAAAACGCCGTTCCCGAATGTACCCGTCGCGGGCTTGCAGAACAGGCAGTCCGGCGCGCCTTCAAGCCACCGTCTCAGTGCCGCCGCATCGTTGACAACCGGGAGGCGTCCGCTTGCCGGATGCCGGTCGGTGTCGCGTCCGGCGACCACATAAACCGGGGCGACCGGCACACCTCGCTCCATCAGCCGCTCGGTGCTCAGCACCTTGTCGTTCACAAGCCGGGCAAGTTGCTCCGGATGAAGCGCGCGCATGATCCGCCGCATGTGCGGCACATCACTCAGATAGTCGCGCCATGTCGAAGCCGGGCGATGTCGCAATTCGAAATCGAAGAAGTCGCGCGGTCCCAGGCCATGCCGTGCGCGGCACCATCCGAGCTTTGCGGCGACCATCGGCAGCGACCGCGGCTCGCGGCGCAGCAGTTCGCGCAGCGCGCGCGGGTAATCATGCCAGGGCCCCCGTGCCTTCATCGGCGAAGTTTGCGTGCGAGAGATGCGGCGGGCAATCGCTCTGTGCGCTGCAACGCATTGTTTTCAGGACGAACGGACGGCGCCGCCGCCGCGGTCGGGCTAAAGCGCTTCGATAGTCTTCAGGAAGCGCTCCGGATCGCCGTCGCGCAGGTCTTCGATCGCGGCATCAAGCTCGTCCTCATCGATGCGGGCACCCGTTTCGGCCGCCTCGACGCGTTCGGCGACACCCTCCAGGCGCGTCTCGAGGGCTGCTCCGATACGCTCCATCTTGGCGTCGATCTCATCGGTCTTTGCATCGATCGTGATCGCGGCTTCGTGGTCGTCGGAAATGAGGCTGAAGCCGGGTCCGTCGATGTTGGAAAGCAGCAAGAGCGCACCGAGACCGCCGAGAACGATCATCAGGTTCCGGCGGTTGATCGGCTTGTCTTCGCCCGTCTGAGGCTCATCATGCATCGACGGTTTTCTTACCGCCCTTCGCCTCGCCCGTCTTGCCCTTTTTGGCGGCGCGCGGCTTCGGTGCCGCCGCGATGATCTCGAACGTCGGCTGGTCGTCCTTGATGTGGACCACGACCTCGCCGCCGTTCACCAGCTTGCCGAACAGCAGTTCTTCCGCGAGCGGCTGCTTGATCGTGGTCTGGATGAGCCGGGCGAGCGGGCGCGCGCCATAGAGCCTGTCGTAGCCGCGATCGATCAGCCAGCGCTTTGCCTCGTCCGAAAGCTTGATGTGGACGTCGCGGTCCGCGAGCTGCAGTTCGAGTTCGAGGATGAACTTGTCGACGACCATCGCGACGACCGGCGTGGGCAGGTAGCCGAACGGCACCGTCGCATCGAGGCGGTTGCGGAATTCGGGCGTGAACATGCGCTTGATCGCCTCCTCGTCCTCGCCCACGCGTACCGTGGAACCGAAGCCGATGCCTTCCCGCGCCATGTCCGACGCGCCCGCGTTCGTCGTCATGATGAGGATGACGTTGCGGAAATCGACCATCTTGCCGTGATGATCGGTGAGCTTTCCGGCGTCCATCACCTGTAGCAGGATGTTGAACAGGTCCGGGTGCGCCTTTTCGATCTCGTCGAGCAGCAGCACCGAGTGCGGGTTCTGGTCGACAGCGTCCGTCAAAAGCCCGCCCTGATCGAAGCCGACATAGCCCGGAGGCGCGCCGATGAGGCGGCTCACCGAGTGGCGCTCCATATATTCGGACATGTCGAAGCGCTGCAGCGGGATGCCGAGGATCGCGGCGAGCTGGCGTGCCACTTCGGTTTTGCCGACGCCGGTGGGGCCGGAGAACAGGTAGTTGCCGATCGGCTTGTTCGGCTCGCGCAGCCCCGCGCGTGACAGCTTGATCGCCGACGAAAGCGTCTCGATCGCCTTATCCTGCCCGAAGACGACGCGCTTCAGGTCCTGCTCCAGCGTCGCCAGCACCTTCTTGTCGTCCGACGACACGGACTTCGGTGGGATGCGCGCGATTGTCGCGACCACAGCCTCGACGTCCTTCACGCCGATCACCTTCTTGCGCTTGGCGGGCGGCAGCAGCATCTGCGAGGCGCCCACTTCGTCGATCACGTCGATCGCCTTGTCGGGGAGCTTGCGGTCGTTGATATAGCGCGCCGACAGTTCCACCGCCGTCTTCACGGCTTCGTTGGTATAGCGGACCTTGTGGTGCTCCTCGAAATAGGTCTTGAGGCCGAGGAGGATGCGCACGGTATCCTCGATCGAGGGTTCCTTCACGTCGATCTTCTGGAACCGGCGCAGGAGGGCGCGGTCCTTCTCGAAGTGGTTGCGGAACTCCTTGTAGGTCGTCGAGCCGATGCAGCGGATCGCGCCGCCCGAAAGCGCGGGCTTCAGAAGGTTGGACGCATCCATCGCGCCGCCCGAGGTGGCCCCGGCGCCGATCACGGTGTGAATCTCGTCGATGAACAGGATCGCATCGGGCATCTTCTCGAGCTCGTTGACGACGCCCTTCAGCCGCTCCTCGAAATCGCCGCGATAGCGGGTACCCGCGAGCAACGCCCCCATATCGAGCGCGTAGATCACAGCGTCTTTCAGCACATCGGGCACATCGCCCTCGACGATCTTGCGCGCGAGGCCTTCCGCGATGGCGGTCTTGCCGACGCCGGGGTCGCCCACATAGAGCGGATTGTTCTTGGAACGGCGGCAGAGGATCTGGATCGTGCGATCGACCTCGGCGGCGCGACCGATCAGTGGGTCGACTTTGCCCGAAAGCGCCTTGTCGTTGAGGTTGACGCAGAACTGCTTGAGCGGGGAATCCGCGGGCTTCTTGGCATTGCCCTTGTCCTTCGCCTCCTCGGCGGGCTCGTCTGCCCCGCGCACCGCGCGCGGCTCAGAGAGCGACGGCGATTTGGCGATGCCGTGGCTGAGGTACGATACAGCGTCGAGTCGCGTCATGTCCTGCTGCTGCAGGAAATAGACGGCGTGGCTCTCCCGCTCCGAAAATAGCGCGACGAGTACGTTGGCGCCCGTCACCTCGTCGCGTCCCGAAGACTGCACGTGCAGGATCGCGCGCTGCACGACGCGCTGGAAGCCCGCCGTGGGATTGGGATCGACCTGGTCGCCCACGCGCAGCGGCTCCAGCTCCTTGTCGAGATAACCGGTCAGTTCCTCGCCGAGCTGGTCGAGATCGACGCCGCAGGCCTTCATCACCGCGGAGGCGTGACTGTCGCCGATCAGCGCGAACAGCAGGTGTTCGAGCGTGGCATATTCATGCCGCCGCCGGCTCGCTTCGGCGAGGGCGTTGTGAAGCGTGTGCTCGAGCTCGCGGGCAAAGGCCGGCATTCGTCACTCCTGCGATGCGGCGAAACATCCGCCGCCTAATGTGAAGATCAGGGACGATTGGCAAAACATCAAGGGGGCAATGTGCGGCCATGCCCGCGGAAACCACGTTTTCCGCGGCTTAGGCAAACTTCCTGACATCGTCGTCGTGGCCGCCGAAATCGTCGGTGACGGCCATTTCGCCAAGCTTGCGGTAGAGCGTCGAGCGCCCGATGCCGAGGCGGCGGGCAACTTCGCTCATGCGGCCGCGGCAATGGTGGATCGCCTTGCGGATGATCTCCGCTTCCAGATCCTCGAGGCGGCGGAGCTTGCCGTCGTCGCCGAACAGCGAAACCTCGGCTGAAAGGTCGGAAGAAGCGGCGCGTGCCGGTGCCTGCTGCGCCGTCCGCCTGGGCGCGGTGGCGCCTGCAAGTTGCGGGAAGTCGAGCGCCGTGAGCCTCGTGCCCTCGCAGAGCACGGCGGCGCGGAACAATGCATTCTGGAGCTGGCGGACGTTGCCCGGCCAGTCGTAGGCCTCAAGGAGCGCGAGCGCGTCGTCCGAAAGATCGCGGGCGTTGACGCCTTCCTCGGCGCCAAGGCGGCGGACGAAATGGCGCGCGAGCGCCGCGATGTCGCCGCGCCGGGCGCGAAGCGGCGGGATCGTGACAGGCACGACGCCGAGGCGGTAGAACAGGTCCTCCCGGAAGCGGCCCTCGCGGACCTCTTCGGCGAGATCGCGGTTGGTCGCGGCGATCAGGCGGACGTCGACGGTTATATGACCCCGGCTACCGACAGGCTCGATCTGCCCGGTCTGCAGCGCGCGCAGCAGCTTCACCTGCGCATCGAGCGGCAGTTCGCCGATCTCGTCTAGGAATAGTGTGCCGCCGTCCGCCTCGCCGAAGCGCCCGACGTGCTTTTCGATGGCGCCGGTGAAAGCGCCCTTTTCGTGACCGAACAGCACCGATTCGACGAGATTCGCCGGGATCGCGCCGCAGTTGACGATGACGAGCGGCTTGTTTCTGCGCGGCGAGGCGGCGTGGACCGCCTGTGCGACGACCTCCTTGCCGACGCCGCTTTCGCCCTCAACGAGGATCGGCACGTTCTTCTGCGCGGCCTTTTCGGCCACCGCGAGCGCGGCGCGGAAACCCGCGTCGCTGCCGACGATCTCGGCGAAGCCAAGCGAGTCTGGCAGCTTTTCCGTAAGCGGACGCAGCTCGCCGCCGGGCGTCTTCTGGTCGAGCGCGCTTGCCAGTGCACGCGTGATCCTGTCCGCACTGGCCGGTTTGAGCAGGAAATCGCTCGCGCCTGCGCGCATCGCCTCCACGGCCGTGGAAACGCTCGAATGGGCGGTGAGCATGATGACGGGGAGCAGCGGGAATTGCGGGCGCAGTTCACGCAGCACCTCGATTCCGGTTTTTCCCGGCATGTTGTAATCAAGGATCACTGCGTCGATGGCTTTGGCGCGCGGGCCCGTCAGCAGATCGAGCGCCGCCTGGCCATGCTCGGCCTCCAGAGTCGCATAGCCTGCGCGCGCCGCCACGGTTTCCGTGATGCGCCGCTGGCCCGACTCGTCGTCGACAACAAGGACGGTCTGCTTTGCCAAATGCCGAATCTCTGCTTCTCGAAAATGACCCGTCTGTCTCGTTACGGCACATCCCATTGCCGTCAGGTTAAGATTTTGACCCGTTTTTTGCTTCACAGTTGGCTGTGTGTTGGTATGAACGGGCGGAATTGGGTCCGGATTGGGGGACGTTTGAGATGGCGCAGAACAGCACGTACACCGACAAGGCGATGAAGGATCACGCGAAGACCTACACGGGTTTTCTTGCGATGATGAAGTACGGCACGGGCTTCATCGTGCTCGTGCTGCTCGGCATGCTCCTCTTCCTCTATAACTAGGATTCCCATGACGAATCCGGTTCGGATCGCGGTCCTTGGTGAGACCGCCGATTTTGAGCGCCGCGTCGCTGCCAGCCCGGAGACGGTGAAGAAGTTCATCGGGCTCGGCGCTGCAGTTGCCGTGGAATCGGGCGCCGGTCTCGCGTCGGGCATTGCGGACGCCGATTATGCGGCGGCAGGTGCCGAGGTGGGCCCTCGCGCGTCCGTCCTCAGCGGTGCTGGGATCGTGCTTGGCGTGCAGGCGCCGGAGCCGGCTTCGCTTGCGGGCGCGGCGCCCGGTGCGCGCGTGGTTGCGATGCTCGCCCCTGCAGCGAACCCGGAGCGGGCGAACGCCTATGCGGCGGCGGGCTTCGAGGCGCTTGCCATGGAGCTGATGCCGCGCATCACGCGCGCGCAGTCGATGGACGTGCTCTCCTCGCAGTCGAACCTTGCCGGCTACAAGGCGGTGCTGGACGCGGCGGCGGAATACGGCCGCGCCTTTCCGATGATGATGACGGCGGCGGGCACGGTTTCGGCCGCGAAGGTGTTCATCATGGGCGTGGGCGTTGCGGGGCTCCAGGCGATCGCGACCGCGCGGCGCCTCGGCGCGCAGGTCTCGGCGACCGACGTGCGCTCGGCGACCAAGGAGCAGATCATGTCGCTCGGCGCCAAGCCGATCTTCGTCGAGGCGGTGAAGGGTATCGAGGGCGAAGGCTCGGGTGGCTATGCCACCGAGATGTCCGACGAATACAAGGCGGCGCAGGCCGAGCTGGTGTCATCGCATATTGCCAAGCAGGACATCGTGATCACCACCGCGCTCATCCCGGGCCGCGCGGCGCCGCGCCTCGTCAGCGACGCGCAGCTCGCGACGATGCGGCCGGGCAGTGTGCTCGTCGACCTCGCGGTCGAAGCCGGGGGCAACGTCGAAGGTGCCGTGGCGGGCGAGATCGTGGTGAAGCACGGCGTCAAAATCGTCGGGCACAGGAACGTGCCGAGCCGCCTGGCGGCGGACGCCTCGCTGCTCTACGCGCGCAACCTGTTCAATTTCCTGTCGGCGTTCTGGGATAAGGACACGAAGGCGCCCGTGCTGCCCGACGACGACGAGATCGTGAAGGGCGTGCGGCTGACCAAGGACGGCAAGGCCGTCCATCCGGTGCTGGGGGGAGCATAGGTCATGGACTTCATTTCGATCCTGTCGATCTTCGTGATGGCCTGTTTTGTAGGCTATTACGTGGTCTGGTCGGTCACGCCGGCGCTGCACACGCCGCTGATGGCGGTGACGAACGCGATCTCCTCGGTGATCATCGTGGGTGCGCTGATCGCGGCGCTGGCCGCCGGTTCGGGGCTTGCCAAGTGGCTCGGTCTCGTCGCCGTTGCGCTCGCCAGCGTCAACATCTTCGGCGGCTTCGCGGTGACGCAGCGGATGCTCGCCATGTACAAGAAAAAAGAGAAGAAGGGCTGAGCGCCGATGGAACACGTCGCTTCCGCTGTGCCCGCATGGGCGCTTCTCGCTTACCTCGTCTCCGGGGTTCTGTTCATCCTCGCGCTGCGGGGGCTTTCGTCGCCCGAGACCAGCCGCGCGGGCAACCGCAACGGCATGATCGGCATGGGGATCGCGGTGGCGACGACGCTCGCCACGCACGACATCGCCTCTCTGCCCGAGATCGCGGCCGCGATCATCCTCGGCGGCGGTATCGGCTTCATCGTCGCGCGGCGCATCGCCATGACTGCGATGCCGCAGCTCGTCGCGGCGTTCCACAGCCTCGTCGGCATGGCCGCCGTGCTGGTGGCGGCGGCGGCGTTCCTCAATCCGCAGGCGTTCGGCATCGCGGGCGCGGACGGCGAAATCTTCCCGGTCAGCCGTATCGAGATGGGGCTCGGCATCGCCATCGGCGCGATCACCTTCTCCGGCTCGGTCATCGCGTTCCTGAAATTGAACGGCAACATGTCGGGCGCCCCGATCCTGCTGCCGCTGCGGCATGTGATCAACCTCGGCACGCTCGTCGGCATTCTCGGGCTTATCGCATGGTTCACGCTTGAACCGTCGCCCGACGCCTGGGTTTTCTGGACAGTAACGGGCCTCGCCTTCCTGATCGGCTTCCTGCTCATCATTCCGATCGGCGGCGCGGACATGCCGGTCGTCGTCTCGATGCTGAACAGCTATTCGGGCTGGGCGGCAGCGGCGATGGGCTTCACGCTGCAGAACACGGCGATGATCATCACCGGCGCGCTGGTCGGCTCCTCGGGCGCGATCCTCAGCTACATCATGTGCCGCGCGATGAACCGCAGCTTCATCAGCGTCATCGCCGGCGGGTTCGGCGCCGAGGCGGGGCCTGCGGGCGCAGCCGCCGCCATAGACCGGCCGTGGAAGCGCGGCTCCGCCGAGGACGCCGCGTTCCTGATGCAGAACGCCGAGAAGGTCATCATCGTGCCGGGCTACGGCATGGCGGTGGCGCAGGCGCAGCACGTGCTGCGCGAGATGGGCGACAAGCTGAAGCACCAGGGCGTCGACGTGCGCTATGCGATCCACCCGGTGGCGGGCCGTATGCCGGGGCATATGAACGTGCTGCTCGCTGAAGCCAACGTGCCTTACGACGAGGTGTTCGAGCTTGAGGACATCAACACCGACTTCGGCCAGGCCGACGTCGCGTTCGTGATCGGCGCCAACGACGTCACCAATCCGGCGGCAAAAACCGACAAGACCTCGCCGATCTACGGGATGCCCGTGCTCGACGTCGAAAAGGCGAAGACCGTGTTGTTCATCAAGCGCTCGATGGGCGGGGTCGGCTATGCCGGCGTCGACAACGAGCTCTTCTACCGCGACAACACCATGATGCTCCTCGCCGACGCCAAGAAAATGGTCGAGGAAATCGTCAAGACCATGGATTGAGGTCGCGCGCGAAACCTTAAACGCCATAGTGCGTTGATCTGCCATACCAATACAGGGGACAGACCGATCATGCGCGTTTCCACGACCCTCATTCCTTTGGCCGCCCTGCTGGCCGGAGCTTGCGCGAGCAAGGCCGAACAGCCCGTCGCGCCCGCTGCACCGCCGCCCGCGGCTTATGCGCAGCTTCTCGACAAGGATGGCGCCACGAAGGGCCGCGCGGTGCTCACCGAAGCAGGGGGCAGCGTCAACGTCGGGCTCGTGCTCGAAGGCTGGCCCTCCGGCACGTACGCTTTCCATGTCCACGGTGTCGGTCTTTGCACCGCGCCGGACTTCACCTCCGCGGGCTCGCACTTCAACCCGACGGGCGCGAAGCACGGCCAGCACAAGGGCGACCTGCCGAACGTCATCGTCGGTGCGGACGGTATGGGGCGCGTTGAGGCGCGCATCGAAGGCGCAACGCTCTACAGCGGCGAGACGCCGATCCTGGATACCGACGGCGCGGCCGTCGTCGTTCACGCCAAGCCCGATGACGGCGTCACCGATCCGGCAGGAAACGCGGGGCCGCGTCTTGCATGTGGAGCCGTCGTCACCAAATAGCGCAGCCACAGGCTTTCAAGGAGGCTGCAGGTGAGCGTCGATCAGCGTGCATTTGAAGAGGTGATGGCCCGCGCCGGGTTCGATTCGCGCGATCCGCACGCCGTGCGTGCGCGCGTTGAGGCGCTGGAAGCGCTGCTCGAACGGTCGATCGCCGTGCCGGGCATCAACTACAAGATCGGTCTCGATGCCGTTCTCGGCTTCGTTCCCGTTGTCGGCGACATCATCGCTGGACTGATGTCCGCCTACATCATCTGGGAAGCGCGCAACCTCGGCATGTCGCGCTGGCACATTGCCCGAATGGCGGGGAATACGCTGTTCGACACCGCGATCGGCTTCGTGCCGCTGCTCGGCGATGCGATGGATGTGCTGTTCCGGTCGAACACGCGCAACCTGCGCATCATCAAGAAGCACATGGACAAGCACCACCCGAAGACGGCAGTGGTCGAAGGCACCGTCACCCGCCGCGCCAGATAAGCACGGCTGCGCCATCCGCTGCGCCCGGCGCGCGGCAGGTGGCGTAATTGTAGTCGAGGTCCATGCACAACCGCACTTCGTTTAGCCAGCCGCGGTTGTTCACGGCAATCGCGATTGCGTCTGAAGGCAGGCCGATATTGGCCTTCACAAAGGCTTCGCGCACCATGCCTGCTGTCAGGGTCTCGCCGCGAAGCTCTCGGAGATCGGGATGCTTCACGCCGTCCCACAGCGATTTCGCCGCGCCGAAATAGGCCTCCGCGCTTGAAAAGGCGCAGGTGCCGTGCGCCGCCCACTGGTGCTGCATCAGCTGCACCGAAGGCATCATGCAATAATGCTGGCGCACGAGCGCCTCGCCCACCGGCTGCGCCACCGCACAGGCGCGGGGCGACGGACCTGCCGCGCTGTCCACCCAGAGACCGTGCAAGATGAAATCGAAGTCATTGTCCGCACACTGGCCTTCGTGGGCGGCCGCGTCCTTGCGGAACCGGCAGAATTCCGGCGACCACGACATCGCAAGCACATAGGCCGCCGCCGGTGCGTCCGGCGTCACGTCCGGCAGGCTCGCAGTCCGCGGCAGGTCCAGCTTCGCGGGGATGTTGCATTCCGCCGTCGCTGTGCCGGCGGAATCATCCGCCGTTCCGCAGGCCGCGAGGCAGAGCGCTAGCAGCAGACGCTCAGGCGCTCGCAAGGTCGAGCCCGATATCGGCGGCGGGGGCGGACTGCGTGATCCGGCCGACCGAAACATAGGTGACGCCGGTTTCGGCCATGCCCCGGATCGTATCGAGATTGACCCCGCCCGATGCTTCGGTCGGCACGCGCCCCGCGACGAGGCTGACAGCCGCGCGGAGCTCCGGAACGCCCATATTGTCGAGCAGCAGGTGCGTCGCGCCTGCCGCAAGCCCCGGCTCGATCTGGTCCACCCGGTCGACCTCCAGAATGATGCTGGCGATACCTGCGTCCTTCGCCCGGCGCACGGCCTCGCCGACGCCCCCCGCCACCGCGACGTGATTGTCCTTAATCATTGCCGCGTCCCACAGCCCCATGCGGTGGTTCTGCGCGCCGCCCATGCGTGTCGCGTATTTTTCGAGGAGCCGCAGCCCGGGGATGGTCTTGCGCGTATCGAGCAGGATCGCGCCCGTGCCCGCGATGGCATCGACATAGCGGCGCGTGAGCGTCGCAATGCCGGAGAGGTGCTGCACGGTGTTGAGCGCCGAGCGTTCGGCGGTGAGCATGGCGCGGGCGAGGCCGGAAAGGCGCATCAGGTCGGTGCCCGCCGCCACCCGGTCGCCGTCCTTCGCGAGCATCTCGATCTCCACCTCAGGATCGAGCGAGCGGAAGAAGGCGGCGGCGATGTCGAGGCCGGCGACGACGATGGCGTCGCGGCTGTCCATCACACCGTGGAAGCGCGCGTCCGCCGGAATCACGGCGGCGGAGGTGATATCGCCCGCGTCGCCCAGATCCTCGGCGAGCGTGGCGCGCACGAAAGCCGCCGTGTCGAAGCCTGCGATCGCCATGTTCATTTCCCCATCAGTTCCCGGCGCGCGAAGGACAGCATCAGCGCGGCGCGGTAGGCGTGTTCGGCGGCGTTGGCGGTGCCGGTGTGGCCGCCTTCGATGTTTTCGAAGTAGTCGAAGGCGTGGCGTTGCTCAGCCAGCCGAGCTGCATACTTCCGGGCGTGGCCGGGGTGGACGCGATCGTCCTTCGTAGACGTATAGATGATGACGGGCGGGTATTTCGCGCCCGGGCGCAGGTTCTGGTACGGCGAATATTTCGCGATGAACGCTCGGTCCTCCGCCACGTCGGGATTGCCGTATTCGCCCATCCACGATGCGCCCGCGAGCAGCCTGTTGTAGCGCAGCATGTCGGCGAGCGGCACGCCCATGATGACGGCGTCGAAGAGGTCCGGCCGCTGCGTCATCGCGACGCCCACGAGCATCCCGCCCTGCGAACGGCCCGAAACGCCAAGTTTCGAGGTCAGCCCGGCGCGCTTCAGATCCTCGGCGACGGCATAGAGATCGTCGAAACTGTTCTGGCGCTTCTCGCGCAGCGCCGCCTCGTGCCACGCCGGGCCGTATTCACCGCCGCCGCGAATGTTGGCGATCACGAAGCTGCCGCCGTCCTTCAGCCAGAATAGCCCGCCCGGGCCGATCTGGTAGGGATTCTTGGTGAGGTAGGTCGGCTTCTGCGCGCTCCGGAAGCCGCCGTAGGCGTGCATGATCGTCGGCAGTGGGCCTTTCGTGCCTGCCGGACGCACGACGAAATAAGGGATGCGCGTGCCGTCCTTCGAGGTTGCGAAGCGCTGCTCAACGGAAATCGAGGCGGGATCGAAGAACGCCCGAAGCGCGGCAACCTCTACGGGTGCGCTGCCGCCGCGCACTGCCGTCAAAGTCTCGGGGCTGGCGAAGCTCTCGGTCGTGTAGAAGGCGGTGTCGTTCGCGCCCCCGGCCACCGCGAGCGTCACCGCGCTGTTCGGCGGCACCGGCACGGTTTCCGCCGTCCAGCCGGCTGCGGTCGGTGTGAGCGCGATCAGCCGCCCGGCGACATCCTCCAGCAGCGACACGTAGAGGCGTCCGCTGCCCGCGACGACAGACTCGATCGCCTGTTTCCGCGAAGGCGCATAGACCTGCTCGACCGCCGCCGGACCCCCGACGACGAGCGTTGCCGCGTCATAGGCGACGAGCGCGCCCGCCGCATAGGTCTTGCCGCCGTAAACCCAATCCTTGTGCAGCAGCGCGACGACGCGGCTGCCGAGCATGTCCTCGATCGTTGCCGTCTCCGGCAGCGGCGAACGAATGAGCGTGCCGTCCAGGTTCAGGTGGAAGGTCTCGGCGGTCCAGAAATCGGGATGGCGCGTGATGCGTGGCCACATGCGGCCTTCGCTGCCGGTTGCGCTCGCATCCATGCCCATGTCGCCGGCCTTGCCCTCGGCGAGCAGCGCAGCCTCCGCCATCGGCGTACCGCGTTTCCACAGGCGGACCTGACGCGGGTAGCCCGATTCGGTCACGTCTCCGCCGTGCGCGGTGGCGATCATCAGCCGGTCGAGATCGACCCACGCGACGTCGCCCTTCGCCTCGGGCGTCTCAAAGCCGCCGCTAACGAACGCGCCCGCGTCCATATCGAACTCGCGGTAGACGAGCGCGTCGGAGCCGCCGTCGGACAGGCCGACCATGCAGCGGGCATAAGCGGGCGCAAGGCACGCGGCGCCCTTCCACACCCATTTCCGCCCGTCCGCCTTCGACATCGCATCGAGGTCGATCAGCGTGCGCCACACCGGCTTTCCGGCGGCGAAAGCGTCGAGATCGGCAATGCGCCACAGCCCCTGCGGGTTCTTCGCATCCGTCCACAGGTTCGTCACCTTGTCCCCCAGAATCGCCTCGGGCACGGCGATGCGGCTGTCGTCCTCCAGGATCGCCTGCATCTCGGCCTGCAGCGCCTTGAACGCCGGGCTTTCCGTCCGCAGGCGCTTCTCGGTCGCGGCATTCCACGCGCGCACCTGATCGAGCGCGCGGGCGCCCTCGACCTCTTCAAGCCAGAGGTTGGGATCGTCTTCGGCCGCAGATGCGGCGGGTGCAGTCGCCAGAGTCAAAGCCGCCATCAACAGAATGGAAAAACGCATGGCGTTTCGTCCCTAAGACGCTTGTTACCGGACGCATCAAGTGAAACGGATTCGGGGCAGGGTCAATTCCACACTCGTCGTCATACCTGCGCAGGTATGACGAGTTGGTGGGCGAAAGCATCAATCCCCAGTAACCCGCACGCTCGAAATGTCGCCCTGACCCACCGTGGATGAGGCCATCGCCAGCATCCGTTCGAGCGGTTTCAGGGCCTTCGTGCGGATGTCCTCGTCCATCTCGATCACCGGCTTGAGGTCGCGCAGTGCGAGGTAGAGTTTTTCCATCGTGTTGAGCGCCATGAACGGGCAGTTGTTGCAGCTGCAGTTTCCGTCTGCGCCCGGCGCACCGATGAAGGTCTTGTGCGGGGCGGCCTTTTCCATCTGGTGGATGATATGGGGCTCGGTGACGACGATGATCGTTTCCGCCGGGCTTTCGAGCGCGAATTTCAGGATCGCGCTTGTCGAGCCGACGAGATCGGCGTGGTCGAGGATGTTGCCGGGGCATTCAGGGTGCGCGGCGACGGGCGCGTCCGGGTGCTGCGCCTTCAGCTTCAGAAGTTCCTTTTCGCTGAACGCCTCGTGCACGATGCACGCGCCCGGCCACAGCAGCATCTCGCGGCCGAACTTGCGCGAAAGATAGCCGCCGAGGTGCCGATCCGGCCCGAAGATGATCTTCTGGTCCCTGGGCAGCTGGCTGATGATCTTCTCGGCCGAGGACGAGGTGACGATGATGTCGGAGAGCGCTTTCACCGCCGCCGAGCAATTGATGTAGGTGAGCGCGATGTGATCGGGGTTCGCCTCGCGGAAACGCTTGAACTGCTCGGGCGGGCAGGAATCTTCAAGGCTGCATCCGGCGTCCATGTCCGGCAGGATCACGGTCTTCTGCGGGGAGAGAATCTTCGCGGTTTCCGCCATGAAGCGCACGCCGCAGAAGGCGATGACGTCCGCGTCCGTGTCCGCGGCCTTGCGCGAGAGGTCGAGGCTGTCGCCCACAAAGTCCGCGATGTCCTGGATCGCGGCCTCCTGATAATAATGCGCGAGGATCACGGCGTTGCGTTCCCGCTTCAGCCGGTCGATCTCGCTCAGCAAATCCTTGCCCTTCGGCAGCTCTGCGCGGCGTGCATCCATGTCGTCGATACTCCTAAAGTGCGTAGCCGCTCTCGTCCGGGAAACGGACGATGATGCGGGCGTCGATTCCGGCGGCGGCGAGCGGCAAGGCAAAGCCGCGCTCCACGGCGGTGCGCGCGGAACCGCGCGCGAGTTCCCGAAGGAGGGTGGTATCGGCTTCCTTGAGCACGGCCTCCCTGATCTTGCGGCGGTTGGCGGCGTCGATGACCTCTTCGGCATTGCCGAGCGCCATCAGGATCGTGCCGCCGCCGTATTCGCGGACGTTCGCCATATCGACCTGCGGCTCGTCGAGCTGGATATCGGGCAGGCGCACCGTCATCACGCGGCTGCCTTCGTCCCACACCATGTCGTCGCGGCGGACCTTCGAATAATCGATGTCGTAGCGGACCGTGGCAGGCACGATCAGCGTCTTTTCCGCCGACAGACCGAGCTTTTCGACGCGCGTCGTCACCGCGACCGTGAAACGCCCGGCGAACACAGTGAGCTTGTTCTGCGCGCGGACGGCCTCAAGGCTGGCGGCGGCGATGGACCGCGCATCGAGCGGCTTGTCCTCTCCGCGGCCCAGGAAAAAGGCTGCGAGGGCACCGAGCAGCAGACCGGCGGCGAGCGTCAGAACGGTTTTCACGCGGCCTTCTCCCACACGTCTCCGTCCGCGCTTACCATGCCGCGCGCCTGAAGGTCGATCAGGTGCGCGAGCACCGAACGGCCCGCCGCCGGGTGCAGCCGGGGATCGACAGAGGCGTACATCGCGGCGACGAGATCGGGGATCGCCTTCGGGCTGCCCTCCAGCAGGCGCAGGATCTGGCCCTCGCGTTGACGGCGATGCGCGATGTAGCCGCGCACCAGCCGCTGCGGCTCGGTGACGGGTTCGCCGTGCGTGGGATAATAGACGGTGTCGTCGCGCGTCTGCAGCAACTTCAGGCTTGCCATATAGTCGCGCATGTCGCCGTCGGGCGGCGTCACGACGCTTGTCGACCAGCCCATCACATGGTCGCCGGTGAACAGCGCCTTTTCCTCGTGGAGCGCGAAGCACAGGTGGTTCGATGTGTGGCCGGGGGTGTGCACCGCCTCCATCGTCCAGCCGCCGTCCGCCCATGTGCCGCCGGGCACGACCTCGCCGTGCGCGAGCACACGGTCGGGGGTGTAGGTGCTGTCGAAGGCGGCGTCGGTGCGGGGGCCGTCGTCTTCCAGCACCAGCGGCGCGCAGCCCACGACCTCGGCGCCGCTCAGCGCCTTCAGCCGCACGGCGAGGGGGCTGTGATCGCGGTGCGTGTGGGTAATGAAGAGGTGGCTGATCGTCTCGCCCGCCGTGGCGGCGAGGATGGCGTCCAGATGCGCGTCCTCGTCCGGGCCGGGGTCGATCACGGCGACCTTGCCGCTCCCCACGATATAGGTGCCGGTGCCGAGGAAGGTGAACGGGCTCGGATTCCGCGCAAGCACGCGGCGGACGAGCGGCGATATACGCTCGCTTGCGCCATAGGGTGCGGCTTCGATCGCGGCCTTGATGTCCATTGTTCCCATGTGGCAGCGCGAAGCGCCGCTGCCAAGGGCAGACGCCCTATAGCGGCACGATCTCGTTGAAAGGTGTGTCCTTGTCGGGCCGCAAATCCCCCGGCAGGCCGAGCACGCGCTCGGCGATGATGTTGCGCAGAATCTCGTCGGTGCCGCCCGCGATGCGGAGGCCCGCGGACCACATGTAGGCGCCCTGCAGGCGCTGCAGGTCGCTGTCCTTTTCGCCCGCCGCGAAGCCTGCGCTTTCGGACAGATCGAGCGCGAAGGCCGCCATGTCCTGCATGGTTTTCGCGACGACGACCTTGGAGATCGATTGCTCCGCGCCCGGCGTCTTGCCCTGCGAAAGCGCAGAAAGCGCGCGCATCTGCGTGAGCTTCACACCCTCATCGCTGATGTAGGTGTCGGCGATGCGGGCGCGGACGTCCATGCGTTCGATCGCGGGGCCCTGTTCGGTGTCGATGCCCTTCGCAAGCTCCATCAGCGTGCGCCAGCCGGGCGAATTGCGCGGCTTGCCGCCGACCGCGAGGCGCTCGTTCATCAGCGTGGTGAGCCCGGCCTTCCAGCCGTCGCCGACCGCGCCGATCCGCCATGCGTCGGGCACGCGCACGCTATCGAAGAACACTTCGTTGAAGTCCGCGCCGCCCGACATTTGTTTGAGCGGCCGCGCATCGACGCCCGGCGCGTGCATGTCCACGATGAACATGGTGAGCCCCTTGTGCTTGGGCGCGGACGGATCGGTGCGGGTGACGATGATGCCGTAGTCCGAAAGGTGCGCGAACGTCGTCCACACCTTCTGGCCGGTGATGATCCAGTCGTCCCCGTCGCGCACCGCCTTGGTGCGGATGCCTGCGAGGTCGGAGCCGGCGATGGGCTCGGAGAACAGCTGGCACCAGATTTCGCTCCCCTCCAGCGCCTTCGGTACGAAGCGTTCGATCGCCTCCTTCGGGCCGTGCGTGAACACCGTGGGGATGCACATGCCGAGGCCGATTGAATAGAGGCCGGTTGGCGCGGCGGATTTCGCCTCCTCCTGCCCGAAGATGATCGCGTTCATCGGCCCGAGGCCCTGCCCGCCGAACGCCTTGGGCCAGGTGAGGCCTGCGTAGCCGGCTTCGTATTTCTTCTTCTGCCAGCTTTTCTGACGGGCGACGAATTCGTCCTGCGATTTCGGTTCGGGAAGGCCTTGGTATTCCTTCGCCGCCTCGGCGATCCAGGCGCGGACCTTGGCGCGGTATTCGGCTTCCTGTGGGGTGTCGTTGAAATCCATATCTTGTCTCCCTCAGGCGGCAGCGCGGTTGCGCTGTTCGAGCGCGCGCACCAGCCGGTCCGCCCAGAACGCGCGGCTGCCGAGCGCGGCACTGATCTGCCGGGCGCGGCGGTAGTAGAATTGGCAGTTCGATTCCCACGTGAAGCCGATGCCGCCGTGCAGCTGCACATTCTCCTCGGCGGTGAAGCGCACGGCGTCGAGGCTCGCGGCGCGCGCGGCGGCGGCGGCGTGGCGCAGCTCGTCGGCATCCGCCGCGAACGCCCATGCACCGTAGAGCGCGTGGGCGCGGGCGAGTTCGAGCTTGATGTACATGTCGGCGCACTTGTGCTTGACGCCCTGATAGCGGCCGATGCGCTGGCCGAAGGCGACACGGTCCTTCGCGTAGCCCACCGCCATTTCCATTGCGGCGCTCGCCGTGCCGATCGCTTCGAACGCGAGGATCACGGCGGCGCGATCGAGGAAGCGTTGGTAGTCTGCGGATGTGCCGAGAGGTTCGGCGGGGGTGCCGTCAAGCGTGATCGTGCCGTGCTTGCGGACGAGATCGAGCGTCGCGGCGGGCGCGACGGCGGCGTCTTTCAGATCGACGAGCCAGAGCGCCGGGCCGTCCTCTCCTGCGGCGGTCACGACCGCGAGGCTCGCGGCGAGCGCGTCTGCGACCGGGGACTTCGTGCCCGTGAGCCTGCCGCCCTCAGTGCGTGTCGCGGGGATCGCGGCGGGCGAATTCGCGCCTTCGCCCCATGCGTAGCAGGCGATGACGCTGCCTTCCGCGATGCCGGGCAGGTATTTCGCCTGCTGCGCTTCGGTCCCGGCAAGAAGCAGCGCCTCGGTTACGAGCAGCGTCGAGAGGAAGGGGACGGGGGCGAGGCTGCGGCCGAATTCCTCGGCGAGCACGCAGCTCTCCTCGGGCGACAGGCCGACGCCGCCGTGCGCCTCCGGCACGCGCGCGGCGGTGAGGCCGAGGTCGACGACCTGCCGCCACAGCGCTGTATCATAGGGCGCATCCGAATCCATGATGCGCCGCGCCGCGTCGGGGCCCGCGTGCTGCGTCAGCATACGCCGGGCGGACTCGCTGAGCGCGCGTGCGTCGTCCGAGAAATCGAAATTCAAGAGACCCTCCCACGGTTGTTGGGCGAAGCATGTGCCGCTGAGGCGGCGCGCGCATCCCGTGACTTGTGAGAGGCGTCTATTTTCGTGCGAAAAGCGCGTCAGCGGCGGATTTCACGCTGCCCGCCGCGGTGAGCTTGGCGCGTGTCCGCCCGATCTCGGCTTCAAGCGCGGCGATGCGCGCCCTCAGTTCGTCCTGCGACAGCGGATCGAGATCCTGCCGCGTGAGCAGGGTCAGCGGATCGTCTTTCGTTTTCGGCAGAAAATCGTCGTCCATAGGGTTAACCCGTGCCTGGAATGGCCGCGCAATCTGCGCTAGAGGGGCGCCGCGAACAAGGGGGAGGATGACGTCATGGCCGGGGTTCCAGTGGACATGATCGCGATCGACCCCGAAGGCCCCGGCGGCCCCGAAGTGCTCGTCCCCGTCCACCGTCCCGTCCCCGTGCCGAAGGACGGCGAAGTGCTCGTGAAGGTCGCAGCGGCGGGCGTGAACCGGCCCGACGTGCTGCAGCGCCTCGGCCTGTATCCGATGCCACCGGGCGCACCTTCGATACCGGGGCTGGAGATCGCGGGCGAAATCGTCGCTTTGGGCAGCGGAACCGGGCGTTTGCAGATCGGCCAGCAGGTGTGCGCGCTCGTCGCGGGCGGCGGCTATGCGCAGTATTGCACGGTCCCCGAAGGCCAGTGCCTGCCGGTGCCCGAAGGGCTGACGCTCATCGAGGCGGCGAGCCTGCCGGAGACGTATTTCACGGTGTGGTCGAACCTCTTCGAGCGCGGCTACGGCGCCCCGGGCGAAACCGCGCTGATCCACGGCGGCACGAGCGGCATCGGCGTCACTGCGATCCTGCTCTGCAAGGCATTCGGGCTGACGTCGATCGTCACCTGCGGCAGCGCGGAAAAATGCGCGGCGGCGCTGGCGCTCGGCGCGGATCACGCGATCGATTACAAGGCGCAGGATTTCGTTGCCGAGGTTGCCGCGATCACCGGCGGGCGCGGGGTCAACATCGTGCTCGATATGGTGGGCGGCGATTATCTGGCGCGCAACATCAAGTGCCTCGGCGAAAGCGGGCGTCATGTGTCGATTGCGTTCCAGCGCGGCCAGACCGGCGAGCTCGATCTCGGCGCGGTCATGCGCAAGGGACTGATCCTGACGGGATCGATGCTGCGCCCGCGCAGCATCGAATATAAATCGCTGCTTGCTGACAGCCTCGCCGCTGATGTCTGGCCGCTGTTCGCGGGCGGTGGCTTGAAGGCCGTCGTCGACCGCGTGTTCCCGCTGGAAGCCGCGGCGGACGCGCATCGTTATCTCGAATCTGGCGAACACGTGGGCAAGGTCGTACTGGAGATCGCGCATGGACAGGCTGACGCTGCATGAAGACCCGGTTTCGGGCAATTGCTACAAGATCCGCCTGACAGCGGCGCACCTCGGCTTGCCGCTGGAGCGCAAGCTCTACGACATCCGCAAGGGTGAGACGCGCACACCCGCCTATCTTTCCACCGTGAACGCGAACGGCCGCGTGCCGGTGCTGCAGGTCGGAGAGCGCTATCTGCCGGAATCGAACGCGGCGATCTTCTACCTTGCCAAAGGCTCGGCGCTGATCCCGGCGGACCGCTGGGACGAGGCGGACATGCTGCGCTGGATGTTCTGGGAACAGTATAACCACGAGCCAAACATCGCGACGCTGCGCTTCTGGCTCGCGTACGTGGGGCGCGACGCGCTTTCGGATGCGCAGCGGGCGCAGATCGACGGCAAGCGCGCGGGCGGCGAAGCGGCACTCAAACTGATGGATGCGCATCTGACGCACCGCCAGTGGTTCGTCGGGAACAGCCTCAGCCTCGCCGACATCGCGCTCTACGCTTACACGCATGTGTGCGAAGAAGGCGGCGCGTTCGACCTGACAGGCTATCCGCGCGTGCAGGCTTGGCTCGCCCGCGTTGCCGGTCTGCCGGGGCATATCCGGATCGACTCGCACGCTTGATTCCGCCGCGACTCGCGCAAAACCTTCATAATTCGGCCTGCAAATCGTAACGCAACACCGCGATACGCTGGCGCGCAAACAGCCGTCCGCCAGTGGAGGTCGACTTGAACATGTTTGCGCCTGAAGACTTTGCCGATCGCATCGCGTCGCTTCGGCCGAGCCAGCCCGAAGTCCGCAAGAGCGATCGCCGCCGTTACCGCACGATCTGGATATCGGACGTGCATCTCGGCACACGCGGCTGCAATGCCGATCTGCTGATCGACTTTCTCGACAGCGTCGATTCCGACACGCTCTTTCTCGTCGGCGATATCATCGACGGGTGGCGGCTGAAGAAGAGCTGGTACTGGCCCGCCAAGCACAACGACATCGTCTGGCGCCTGCTGAAGCGCGCCAAGCGCGGCACGCGCGTCATCTACATTCCGGGCAATCACGACGAGGTGTTCCGCCAGTTCACCGGGCTCAGCTTCGGCGGCGTCGAGATTCGATCGAAAGCCATTCACGAAACCGCCGACGGCCGTCGCCTGCTCGTGCTGCACGGTGACGAGTTCGACGCCGTGGTGCTCTACGCGCGCTGGCTCGCGTTCCTCGGCGACGCTGCATACGAAATGCTGATGAAGCTGAACACGGTCGTCAACAAGGTGCGCGCGCGTTTCGGCATGCCCTATTGGTCGCTTTCCAAGCACGCCAAGCACAAGGTGAAGAATGCGGTCGAGTTCATCAGCCGCTTCGAGGAAGCCGTCGCCAAGGCGGCTGGCGACCGCCAGCTCGACGGTGTCGTCTGCGGGCACATTCACACCGCCGAGGAACGGCAATTCGGCGACGTCGTCTATTACAACGACGGCGACTGGGTCGAGGGTTGCACCGCGCTCGTCGAGCACTTCAACGGCACGATGGAAATCCTGCACTGGGCCGACGAGATGAACGCGCGCGTGCTTCCCATGCAGCAAGCAAACGCGGCCTGAGCCCGTTTCCATGCGCATAGCGATCGTCACCGATGCGTGGGAGCCGCAGGTGAACGGCGTGGTGCGCACGCTTCAGATGGTGCGCGGCGAGCTGGAGCGCGCCGGGCATACGGTTCTGGTGCTTTCGCCTGACGCGTGGCCCTCGCTGCCCTGTCCGGGCTATGGCGAAATCCGGCTTGCGCTCGCAACGTCCGGTCAGGTCGGGAAACGGCTGCGCGCCTTCGTCCCCGATGCCATCCATATCGCCACCGAAGGAATGCTGGGGCTTGCCGCAAGGCGATGGTGTCTGCGCTCGGGACTGCCGTTCACGACCGCTTATCACACGCATTTCCCGGATTATGTGTCCGCGCGTACCGGCCTTCCGGCGGCGTGGTTCTGGCGGTACGAGCGTTGGTTCCACGGCCCCGCCGAGAGCGTTCTCGCCGCGACGCCAAGCCTGCGTGCGCAGCTCGCCGCGGAAGGCATCGGCCCGACGGCGCCGTTCGGACGCGGCGTCGACCTTACGAATTTTTCGGCGGACAGCGCGCCGCACGCGGCCTACGAAGCGCTCCCCCGGCCTATCCAGCTTTATGTGGGACGGATCGCGGTGGAAAAGAACATCGAGGCCTTCCTCGCCACGAACCATCCGGGCACACGCGTTGTCGTGGGAGACGGCCCGGCGCGAAAGGCGCTCGAACGAAAGTTTCCCGACGTGATCTTCCTCGGCGCGCTGCGCGGCCCGGCGCTCGCTTCGGCCTATGCGGGCGCGGACGTGTTCGTGTTCCCAAGCCGCACCGATACGTTCGGCATGGTGCTGATCGAGGCACTCGCCTCCGGCGTTCCCGTGGCGGCCTATCCGGTGCAGGGGCCGATCGACATCGTGACGCCCGAGACGGGGTGTCTCGATCAAGATCTCGAGGCGGCCATCGCCGGCGCGCTCGGCAAGGATCGTGCTGCGTGCGCCGCTTACGGCCGGAGTTTCAGCTGGGAACGCGCCGCCACCGAGTTCCGGGGCGCGTTGGTGCCGCTAAAACCCTTGATCGCAGCCTGAGGCGTGCCTATAGTTTAGAGGTTCGGCCGCCCCCCAAAGGGCGGCCCTTTTATTTCGCTCTTTCGAGAAGAGGCGCATTCGCCATGGCCCAGAATTATCCACTGATGCCGCACGCGACCGCTGCATGGCTGGTCGACAACACGGCGCTCACCTTCTCGCAGATTGCCGATTTCTGCGGGCTGCATGTGCTTGAAGTGCAGGCGATCGCCGACGAGACAGCCTCTGCAAAGCATATCCCGCGCGATCCGATCCGTGCCGGCGACCTGACGCAGGCCGAGCTCGACAAGGCCCAGGCGAACCCCGCGCACAGCCTGGTGCTGCAGAAGGGGCCGGAGCAGCAGCGCCGCACCAAGGGGCCGCGCTACACGCCGGTTTCGAAGCGTCAGGACAAGCCGGACGGCATCGCCTGGATCGTGCGCAACCATCCGGAGATCACCGACGCGCAGATTTCGCGCATCATCGGCACTACGAAGACGACGATCTCGGCGATCCGCGACAAGACGCACTGGAACATCCAGAACATCACGCCCAAGGATCCGGTGACGCTCGGCCTCTGTTCGCAGCGCGAACTCGATGCGCTCGTCGCCGTGGCGGCGAAGAAGGCGGGTATCGAGCGCGTCGACATGACGTTCGATCACGACCGCGACGAGCTTCTGGAAGAGCTGCGCAAGGAGCGCGCCGAAGCGGCGCGCGCCGCGCAGGAAGCTCTGGACGAAGCCGATCAGGGCTGACGTTTCCGGGAGGTCGCTGCGGCGCGCCGCGCGGCCTAAGCCGGTGCGGTTATGACGACTGAACCCATCGGCGACGCATCGCTTGCGGACCACGCGCTTCCGCCCGACGAGGGTGAGGAGCGGCGCGGGCTGTTCTACCCGCTTGGCCGCTGGGCGCCGCCTCCAGACAAGTTGCACGAGATCGCGCCGGGCGTGTTCTGGCTGCGGATGCCGCTGCCGATGAGCCTCGACCACATCAACCTCTGGGTGCTGGACGACGGCGACGGCTGGGCGATCGTCGATACGGGGCTCAACACCGAAGGCTGCAAGGGCGTGTGGCGCGAGCTGCTCGCCGGACCTCTGGCGGGAAAGCCGGTCACGCGCGTCATCGTCACGCACTATCACCCGGATCATCTGGGGCTTGCGGGCTGGCTGGCCTACAAAAGCGGTGCGCCGCTGGTGATGGCGCGCACCGAATATCTGATGGCGCGGATGCTGACGCTCGACATCGCCGATGCGCCGCCCGATCAGGCCGTTGATTTCTACCGCGCCGCCGGATGGCCGGATGCGGTGCTGGAAAGCTTCCGCAATCGCGGTTGGGGCCGCTTTTCCCGCGCCGTCTCGCGCCTGCCATCGAGCTTCATCCGCATCGCCGACGGCGACGTGCTGCGCATCGGCGGGCGGGCGTGGCGCATCGTGGTGGGACGCGGGCATACGCCCGAGCACGCCTGCCTCGTCGCCGACGAAGACGGGCTGATGATCGCGGGCGACCAGGTGCTGCCGCGCATCACCTCCAACGTGTCGGTCTATTCGACCGAGCCCGAGGCCGATCCGCTCGGCGACTGGCTTGCGAGCATCGAGAAGCTGCGCGCGCTCGATCACGAACTTTACGTGTTCCCCGCCCACAACGAGCCGTTCCGGGGGCTGCACGCAAGGCTCAACCAGCTCGAGGCCGATCATCATCAGAAGCTCGACGCGCTGGAGGCGTTCATCGCGACGCCGAAGCGCGCCCACGATTGTTTCGGGGTGCTGTTCCGCCGTCCGGTCGGCGACGACGAGATCATGATGGCGACGGGCGAGACGCTGGCGCACCTGCATTATCTGGAGCGGCGGGGCCGTGCGGTGCGTGCGCGGACGGACGGAGTGGACTGGTATCGTGCGGCCTGAGATCGCGGCGGTTCTGTGGGACTTCGGCGGCGTCATCACGTCTTCGCCGTTCGAGGCCTTCAACCGATACGAAGCGTCGCGGGGTTTGCCGCGCGATAGTATCCGGCGGATCAATGCCGCGGACCCCGACCGAAACGCCTGGGCGCGGCTGGAACGCAGCGAAATCGACGCAGACGCCTTCGACGCGCTGTTCGCTGAGGAAGCAGCGGCGCAGGGGTATCAGATCGCGGGGCGCGATGTGCTGAGCCTGCTCGCGGGCGATATTCGCCCGGCGATGGTCGCGGCGCTCGATATGCTGAAGGACGCGGGTTTTCGGCTCGGCTGTATCACCAACAACGCCAAGGTCGGGCGCGGCGCGGGCATGAGCGCGGATCCCGAGAAGGCCGCGGCCGTCGCAGCGATCCTCGCGCGGTTCGAACATGTGATCGAAAGCGCGAAGGTCGGCGTGCGCAAGCCCGACCCGCGCATCTACCAGATGATGTGCGACGCGCTGGGCGTGGCGCCGGAGGCGTGCGTGTACCTCGACGACCTCGGCATCAACTGCAAGCCCGCCGCCGCGATGGGCATGGCGGCGATCAAGGTGACGAGCGAAGCACAGGCACTTGCCGATCTCGCGCGGCTCACCGGCCTCGAATTCCCCGGATTTTCAGCGAAAGTTCAGACACAGGCGCTATAGTCGCGCAAAACGCATTGCGGGAGAGGATGATGCCCGGCGGCATGGATTGGATGCAGAACTACGGCCATCCGGTGCCTTGGGATCTGACGCTGGAGCCGATGCCGGTCCACCGGATTCTGGAGGACGCCGCCGCGCGCACGCCGGACGCCGCCTGCATCGATTTCCTTGGCCGCATCTATTCCTATGCCGAGATCGCGGAGGCGGTGAACAAGGCCGCGCGCGGCTTCCAGATTCTCGGCGTGCGGAGGGGCATCAAGGTCGGCCTCTTCCTGCCGAACTGCCCGCAATATGTGATCGCTTACTATGCGATCATGAAGGCGGGCGGCACGGTGGTGAACTTCTCGCCGCTCTACACGGCGGACGAGCTTCGCCACCAGGTGGAGGACAGCGAGACGGACATCATGGTCTGCCTCGACGTCGCGCAGCTTTACCCGACGATCGCCGAGGTGTTGGAAAGCTCGCGGCTGCGCTGTCTTGTCGTGGGTTCGCTCGCCGACGTTCTGCCCGCAGGCAAGGCGCTGCTCTACCGCGTGTTCAAAAGCCGCGAACGTTCGAAGGTGAAGGCGGACCTGCGCCATATCCGCTTTTCCAGTCTGCTCGAAAACGATGGGCTGGAGGACGCGCCCGAGATCGACGTCCACGGCGACATCGCGCTGCTGCAATATACGGGCGGCACCACGGGGACGCCGAAGGGCGCGGTGCTCACGCACGCCAATCTTTCTATGAACGCGCAGCAGGTGCAGGCGATCGACCCCGAGCCGGATATCGAGGACCGCATCCTCGGCGCGCTGCCGCTGTTCCACGTGTTCGCGAACACGTGCGTGCTTAACCGCACCGTGCTGCGCGGGGGCGAGATGGTGCTGTTGCCGAAGTTCGAACTGGGCCTCGCGCTGGAGACGATCCAGCGCCGCCGCATCACCGCGCTGCCCGGCGTGCCGACGATGTACCAGGCATTTCTCGACAGCCCGAAGATCGCCAAATACGACCTCACCTCGATCCGCGCGTGCATTTCGGGTGGCGCGCCGATGGCCGCCGAGCTGAAGGCCCGGTTCGAGGCGAAGACGCAGGCGAAGCTGGTGGAGGGCTACGGGCTTACCGAAAGTGCGGGTGTGGTTTCGGTGAATCCCTACGAGACCGGAGGCAAGCCCGGCTCGATCGGCCAGCCGCTGCCCGGCACGCGCATTGTCATCGTGGACAAGGACGACCCTTCGAAACCTCCGGCGGAGGGCGAGCCCGGCGAGATCACGGTCGCCGGCCCGCAGATCATGCGCGGCTACTGGAAGAAAGAGGCGGCGACCGCTGAAGCGTTCATCGATGGCCGGCTGCGCACGGGCGATGTCGGCTACATCGACGCGGACGGTTACGTCTACGTGGTCGACCGGCTGAAGGACATGATCGTCGTGGGCGGCTTCAAGGCGTTCCCGAGCCAGCTCGAAGCCGTGCTCTACAAGCACGGGGCGGTGAAGGAGGCGCTCGTGATCGGCGTGCCCGACGCGTACCTCGGCGAGCGGCCGAAGGCGTTCGTGACGCTGATGCCCGGCGCGGACGTGACCGATGCGGCGCTGCTCGATTACCTGAACGCCCACGTCGGCAAGCACGAGCGCGCAGTCGGCGTCGAGATCCGCGAGAGCCTTCCCAAGACGATGATCGGCAAGCTTTCCAGAAAGGAACTGGTCGCCGAGGAACGCGCCCGCTACGAAGCGGCCCGAACAGCAAGCTGAAAGGGGCGAACATGTCGCGCGTGCTTTACGGATACTGGCGCTCGTCGGCATCCTACCGGGTGCGCATCGCGCTCGGCCTCAAGGGGCTCGACTACGAGAACAAGGGCATTGATCTGCGCACGGGCGCGCAGGGCGGCGTCGGCTTCAAGCTGCTGAACCCGCAGGGCTTCGTGCCCTATTTCATCGACGGTGATGTCGGGCTGAACCAGAGCCTCGCGATCCTCGAATATATCGACGAGATGTATCCTGAGCCCTCGCTGCTCGATGCCGACCCGGTAAAGCGCGCACGTATCCGCGCCGCCGCGCAGATCATCGTGTGCGACATCCACCCGGTCGATAACCTGCGCGTGCTCAAATATCTGAAGACCGAGATGGGACAAGAGCAGGAGGCGATCGACGACTGGTATCGCCACTGGATCGAGGAAGGCTTCAAGCCGCTCGAAGAGATCGCGGAAGGCTCGCCCGGCCCGTATCTGTTCGGCGATCAGGTGACGCTCGCCGACGTGTGCATCGCGCCGCAAATGTATAACGCGCGCCGTATGCGCACCGACCTTTCGCGCTTCCCGACGCTTGTGGAGATCGACAAGGCCTTGATGAAACTGCCCGCGTTTCTTAACGCTCGCCCCGAGGCGCAACCGGACGCGGATAGTTGATCATGGCATATTGGCTGGTGAAGACCGAGCCCACGAAGTGGAGCTGGGACGATCAGGTGAAGGCGAAACGCACGCACTGGAACGGCGTGCGCAACGCGCAGGCGCTCGGCAACATGCGCGGCATGAAAAAGGGCGACCTCGTGTTCTTCTACCATTCCGTGGAGGGCAAGGAGATCGTGGGCATCACGAAGGTGGTGGGCGAATTCTATCCCGACCCTGACGACGAGAAATCCGGCCTCGTCGACCTCGAAGCGGTGAAGCCGCTGCGCACGCCGGTGACCCTCGCGGCCATGAAGGCGGACGACCGGCTTAAGGATCTCGCGCTCATCCGCCAGTCGCGGCTTTCGGTGATGCCGATCGATGAGACGGCGTGGAGCATCATTTCGGGAATGGGTGGGCTGTAAGCGCGCGAACGATTTATCGATGCTTAGCGAACAGGTTTCGCTGGGCCTGATTGACTGAGAGATCGTCCCAATCGATTTCGCGCTTTGACGGCGGAATATGTTCCCGCCGTCCCTCATTGTCATAGAAGAGCGTGCCGTGGAGTCCGAGCGCATCGCGCTTGAGGATCGGGCGTGCCCAGAGTGATCCCAATACGGAACCTGTGGCCTCCTCGCCAAGCCGCTCGATCAGGTCTTCGACCAACTCCATGTCTCGCCCATTCGGGAAGATGGCTGCAAACTCGTCGTCTGTTGCCTGGAACACGCTGAAGGTGGCGTTCGCAGCGCCGTCGATGATCTGGATGTTTTTCATGACGCGCGTTTTTGGCACTCCACGGCACCTGCTGCAATCTCAGGGGGTTGATACAAACCAGAGCCGCCTATGCGCGGAGTTGGAGCGGGTGTTTTCCTGTCTCCCTCCGACGGCATTGCGGCGTGCCATGTTGTCCCCTCTCCCTGGACAGGGGGAGGTTGGGTGGGGGCGATGGCTAAGGCTGTGCCCTTAACCCTCCCCAACCCCTCCCTGGAAGGGAGGGGCTTTCTTGCTTCTTACTTCCCGGGTGCGTTGCGGTAATCGAGCGGCGGGGTGCGGTCGCCGACGAGGGAGCGGTAGGTGAAGTCGGGGCCGCGGCGCTCGGCGAACTCCTCCTTTGCCGCCGCGATCAGCTCGGGCTTCTGGAGCAGGTCGATCGCGGTGAGTGCCAGCACCTTCGCGGCGTTCTGCATGCCCTTCATGCCGATCGAGGTGCCGCCAGCCGCCACGGCCTGCCAGCTGTGCGCGGGCGTGCCGGGCACCCACGTCGCGGTGGAGAAGCCCGCGGTGGGCACCGTCCACGAGACGTCGCCGACATCGGTGGAGCCCGCTTCGTGGCTTTCCTTCATCGGCTCGACGAGCGCGGCGTCGGAGAGCTTCGCCTTCGTCTGCCCGAGCGTCGGGATAATCTTCTGCGCGAAGGCGGTGTCCTCGGTCGTGTAGAGCACGCCGCCGACCTGGCTCAGTTTCGCATGGACGAGCGTCTGCAGCGTGCGGTTCGGGAGCAGCGGCAGCGCGCCGTGGATCACCTCGTAATCCACCGTTGTGCCGGTGCCGAGCGCGGCGCCTTCCGCCGTCTTCACCAGACGTTCGAAGGTCTCGCGTACCACTTCGGCATCGGGATTGCGCACGTAGTAGAAGGATTCGGCGAAGTCCGGCACCACGTTTGGCGCGTTGCCGCCGGCGGTGATGATGTAGTGCATCCGCGACTTCTCGGGCATGTGCTCGTGCATCATGTTCGCCATCATGTTCATGGCCTCCACACCGTCGAGCGCGGAGCGGCCGCGTTCGGGCGCGCCCGCGGCGTGCGCTGAAATGCCGTGGAAGCGGAATTTGCCGGACTTGTTGCTGTTCGAGGTCTGAACATCGGCGCTGTTTTCCGACGACGGATGCCAGTGCAGCGCGATGTCGACATCGTTGAACAGGCCTTCGCGCACCATGTAGACCTTGCCCGCGCCGCCTTCCTCGGCGGGCGTGCCGTAGAAGCGGATCGTGCCTTTCGCGCCGTTTGCCTTCATCCAGTCCTTCACCGCGATGGCGGCGGAGGCGGAGGCGACGCCGAACAGGTGGTGCCCGCAGCCGTGCCCGGCGGAGACATCGCTGCGCACGGTCTTCGCAGGGTCCGCCGTCTGGCTGAGGCCGGGCAGCGCATCATATTCACCCATGATGCCGATGACAGGGCCAGTGCCGTTCGACCATGTCGCGGTGAAGGCCGTTGGGGCGCCCGCGACGCCCGCCTTCACATCGAAGCCGGCGTCCTTCAAACGCTTCTGCAGCAGCGCCGACGAGCGCGCCTCCTGATAGCCGACCTCGGCGAAGTTCCAGATCGCCTTGGCGGCGGCTTCGTTCGCGGCGCGGTCCGCATCGATGCGCGCAAGCGCGGCATTGGTTTCGGCGGCAGCGGCAGGCGCGGCGGCAAGCAGCACGGCGGCAACAATCGGTTTCAGCATGGTTTTCCTTTTCCAGCCCTGTTTCCGGCTCTCGCCGGATTCAATTTTGAATTCATATTCTGTTCCATGTTTGATTTGTGCACGCGACCATAATCGACTGGCGGGCCAGCGCCAGTGTTGACCAAGCGCAAAGAGCGGCTTAGCGGCTCGCAGCATGTATTTCGGATCCGACAACGCCGCCGCCGCCTGCCCCGAGGTGATCGAAGCCGTCCTCGCCGCCAACACGGGCGTCGTGGGCACGTATGACGGAGACGCGCTGACGCAGCGCCTCGACGGCGTGTTCGGCGACTTTTTCGGCCATGCGTGCCGCGTGTTCGTCGTGGGATCGGGAACGGCGGCGAACTGCCTTGGCCTCGCCGCGATGGTGCCGCCGTGGGGCGCGATCGTCTGCAGCCGCGAGGCGCACATCCAGGTGGACGAAGCCGGGGCTCCCGCCTTCTTCAGCGGCGGTGCGGCGCTGATCCTCGCCGAAGGTGCTGCCGCCAAGCTGACGGTGGACGCCGTGCGCGCGGCGGTGGCCGGGATGCGCGGCGACGTGCACCAGGTGCAGCCGTGCGTGCTTTCGATGACGCAGGCGACCGAATATGGCTGCGTTTATACGCCGGATGAAGTGGCGGCGCTTGGCGAGGAAGCGAAGCGACGTGGCTGGCGGCTCCATATGGACGGTGCGCGCTTCGCGAACGCGCTCGTGCACCTCGGCTGCGCGCCCGCCGACATCACATGGCGCGCAGGGGTGGACATGATGAGCTTCGGGTTCATCAAGAACGGCGGCATGTCTGCGGAGGCGATCGTGGTGTTCGACCCCGCGCTCGCCGAAACGTTGCCGCACCGGAAGAAGCGCGCGGGGCAGATGCCTTCGAAGGGGCGATATGCCGCCGCGCAGCTCCTCGCGATGATCGAGACGGGCGCGTGGGAACGCAACGCCCGCGCCGCGAACGCCGGGGCGGCCCGCCTTGCGGCCGCGGCGGGCGACCGGCTGCTCTACCCCGTGGAGGCGAACGAGGTGTTCCTGCGCGCGTCGCCGGAGGACTCCGCCGCGCTGCGCGCGCAGGGCTTCCAATTCTACGATTGGGCGCCGGGCGAGATCCGGCTGGTGACCGCCTGGGACACGCCCGAGGCGCATGTGCAGGCGCTCGCGGCCGCCCTTTCCGGGCTGTGACACGCGCCGGCGTTTCCCGGGTCGTCCTGCCGTTCGCGGCGGTCACGCTCATCTGGGGAACGACCTGGTATGTGATCAAGACGCAGCTCGGCGTCGTGCCGCCGCAATGGTCCGTCACCTACCGGTTCGCCGTTGCCAGCCTGCTGATGTTCGGGGCCTGCCTCATCATGCGGCGGACGCTGCGCTTCCCGCTGTCCGCGCACGGATTTTTCCTTCTGCTCGGCCTCCTGCAGTTCGCGGGCAATTTCAACTTTGTCTACCAGGCGAGCCGCAGCGTCACTTCGGGACTGATCGCGGTGGTGTTCGCGCTGCTGGTGGTGCCGAACACGCTGTTCGCGTGGCTGTTCCTGAAGCAGCCGATCAGCCGCCGCTTCATGATCGGCGCGGGGCTCGGCATCGTCGGCGTCGCGTTGCTTTTCCAGCGGGAACTGACGGAGACGGGATGGAGCGGCGCGTTCGCGACCGGCCTTGCGCTCACCGGCTGCGCCGTCATCGTCGCTTCGATTTCGAACGTGATGCAGGGGACCGTGCGCGCACGCAGCTATGACATGTTCGGAATGCTCGCGTTCGCGATGTTCTACGGCGCGCTCATCGATGCGGTTGCTGCCTGGGTGACGAGCGGGCCGCCGGTCGTGGAATGGACGCCCCTCTATCTGGGCGGCGTCTTCTACCTCGCCGCCTTCGCCTCGGCGCTCGCCTTCGTGCTCTATTTCAACGTCATCCGCATCATCGGGCCTGCGTGGGCCGGTTATACGAACGTGCTCGTCCCGTTTATCGCGATGACGATCTCGACATTTCTGGAAGGCTACCGCTGGACGCCTCTTGCGGTGGCGGGGGCGGTGCTCACCATCGTCGGCCTCGTCATCGCGCTCCGGGCGCGCAGCGTGCCTGCGGGAACTGCCGCGGCGGGCGGCACGACGGGGCGCAGCTAACCCGACTGAGACGGATCGGTGATCGGCCCGGCAAGCTCACGCGCGCTCGGCAGGCGAAGGCCGGGCAGAACGGCGGTCTGGCGCTCGATCATGCGGTGCACGCGCGGCGGCTCCGCGCCCGTGTGCAGCGCGCGCAGGCGGTGGAAATTGTCTGCGTCGGCATTCGTGCGGCGCTGGTTGTGGCGAATGTAATCGAGCCATGTCGGCACGTGATAACGCTCGATCCAGAGTTCGGGATCGGCGAGATCGCGCAGCAGCGTCCAGTGCCGGGCGCCGTCGCGCATACGGATGCGCCGCCGCTCGTTCATCACGGTAAGGAACGCGTGGATGCTCGCCTCGGGAATGCGGTAGTCGATCGTCACCACCACCGGGCCCGTGCGGGGCTCGACCGGCACCGCGACTTCGGGTTCCGTCCAGCGCGCGATGGGATCGAGATCGAGGTCTTTCACTTCCGGCAGCGGGCGTGCCCAGCCGAGGAGGAGGCCGAGAAGGAGGAGCACGGCCGAAACTATCAGCGACGTGCGCACGTCCGCCATCCCGGCGAGCTCGCCGAACATCCAGCTGCCGATCGCCATGCCGCCAAACGCCCACATCTGATAAAGTGCAAGCGCGCGCGCCACGACCCAGCGCGGCGCCGACATCTGCACAGTGACGTTGAATGTCGACAGCGCGAGCACCCATCCGCCGCCCGCGAGAAACAGGCCCAGCATGGTGAGCGGCATCGCCGGGCTGAACGCGGTGATCGCCGTTCCGGCGGCGAACGCCGCGATCGCGATGCGGACGATCCATTCGCTCGAATGCGTGCGGCGCAGGCGCCCGGTCGAAAGCCCGCCGCCGATCGCACCGATGCCGAACGCGCCGAGCAGAAGCCCGTAGGTGAAGGCGCCGCCCGAAATCAGTTTCAGCGCGACGACAGGCATCAGCGCGGGAATGGCACTCGCCGCGAGCCCGAACACCGCTGCGCGCAGCAGCACGGCGCGTAGCGTGGGCGACATGGCGACGTAGCGGATGCCCGCCGCCATTGCATCGAACAGCCCCTCGCGCGGCAGCGTTCGCGGCTCGCGCTGCGGCCGCCAGCGGGCGAGCACGGTGATGAGGCCGATATAGCTGAAGGCGTTCACGGCGAAGGCGGCCGCTGCGCCTGCCGCCGCGACGATCGCACCGCCGATCGCGGGCCCTAGGCTGCGCGCGATATTGAAGTTCATCGCATTGAGCGCGATCGCGCCTGGAAGCGCTGCGCGCGGCACCATGTCGCCGACGGAAGCCTGCCAAGCCGGGCCGTTCAGCGCCGTGCCGCACCCGATGAGGAAGGTGAAGCCGAGCAGCAGCCACGGCGTGATGAGGCCCGCCCATGTGCACACTGCGAGGCCCACGGACACGGCGAGCATGAAACCCTGCGCGACAAGCATCACAAGCCGCCGGTCGCGATTGTCGGCGATCGCGCCCGCCGCGAGCGACAGCAGCACGATCGGCAGCGTTACCGATGACTGCACGAGCGCGACCAGCGCGGGGGAGGTGGTCAGCGTCGTCATCATCCACGACGCGCCGACCGACTGGATCATACCCCCGAAATTGGAGACGATGCTGGCGATCCATACCGTCCGATAGATCGGGACGGCGAAGGGGCGCGCGGCGGCGGGATCGTCGAGACTGTCAGGCATGATGCTAGGCCCCGCCACTATGGACGCCTAACGCATGTGCCGACAATGTCTAAGTGCGTGATCAGGCCGCTGTGCGGTGGCTGAGTTCGCGGCAGATGCGCCAGAGTTTTTCGGGGGTGGCGGGCATGTCGACGTGGGTGCCGCCCAGCGCATCGACGATGGCGTTCATGATCGACGGCATGGCGCCGATCGTGCCTGCCTCGCCGCAGCCCTTGGCGCCGAGCGGGTTGTTCGGGTTCGGCACGGGCTGCGAGGTGAAGGCGATGGCGCGCGGCATGTCGTCGGCGCGCGGGATGCCGTAGTCCATGAAGCTGCCGGTGAGGAGCTGGGCGCTTTCGTCGTAGACGACGTCTTCGAGAAGCGCCTGCCCGAGCCCCTGCGCGATGCCGCCATGCACCTGGCCTTCGACGAGCAGCGGGTTCACCAGCGTGCCGAAATCATCGACGATGCTGTAGCGCGCGACGCGCACGCGGCCGGTTTCGGGATCGATTTCGACCTCGGCGACGTGGCAGCCGTTCGGGAAGGTCGGCGCAGGCTTTTCCTTCGCGTAGCGTGCGCGTGTATCGAGCGCCTGCGGGTGGCGCGCGGCGAGTTCGGCGAGGCTCATCGTCGTGTTCGAGCCGCGTGCCCGCAAAACGCCCGCGTCGAAATCGACATCCTCGCCGAGATCGGCGCGGGCGAGATCGCGCGCCTTCTCGATGATCGTGTCCGCCGCTTCTATGAGCGCGCCGCCGCCCCACACCATCGAGCGCGAACCGCCGGTGCCGCGCCCGACCTCCAGCCGCGCCGTGTCGCCCTGCACGATCCGCACCTGCTCCATCGGCACGCCGAGCCGTTCGGCGAGCACCTGCGCATACGATGTCTCGTGGCCCTGCCCGTTGGACTGGGTGCCGACCGCCGCTTCGATGGTTCCATCGACGAGGAAGCGCACGTCCGCGAATTCATCGAGATCGCCGCCGCCCGCGATCTCGACATAATAAGCCGCGCCGCGTCCATAGCGCAGCCCGCGCGCTTCCGCTGCCGCGCGGCGGGCGGGAAAGCCGGTCCAGTCGGCCTTTTCGAGCGCGGCGTCGAGCAGCGCCGGAAAATTGCCGACATCGAAGGTGAGGCCGAGGCCATTGGGGTGGGGCAGCTCATCAGGGCGGAGAAGATTGCGGCGGCGCAGATCACCCGCATCGCGGCCCGTCTCCCGTGCCGCCGTTTCGATGAGGCGCTCGACCAGATACGTCGCCTCGGGCCGCCCCGCGCCGCGATAGGCATCGACGGGCGCGGTGTTGGTGACGACGCCGTGGACGTGGTTGTGCATCACCGGAATGCGATAGACGCCGCCGATGATGCGCCCGCCCGCCATCGTTTGGATCGCCGGGCCGAACTGCGCCTGATAGGCGCCGAGATCGGACCAGCTTTCCACGGCTAGCGCGAGGAAATTGCCCTCGGCATCGAGCGCCAGCGCGGCCTCCGACAGGACGGCGCGGCCGTGCGAATCGGTCTGGAACGCATCGGAGCGCTCGCCGGTCCACTTCACCGGGCGCTTCAGATGTTCGGCGGCATGGAGGACGAGGCCGTATTCGGGGTAGAGGAACACCTTGAGCCCGAAGCCGCCGCCGACATCGCCGGTGATGACGCGCAGCCGCTCCGGCGCGCACTTCAGGATTTCACGGCTGAGCGTCTTGTGCATGGCGGCGACGCCCTGACTGCCGACGGTGAGCGTGAGACCGCTCTCGTCCGACCATTCGGCGAGCGCTGCGCGGACCTCCATCGAGGTGGGGGCGACGCGGTTCTGCACGATCCGCAGGCGCGTGACGTGGGCAGCAGACGCGATGGCTACGCGCGCGCCGTGTTCATCCCCGACATGCCAGTCGAAAACGCGATTATCCGGGGCGTTTTCCCAGATCGCGGGCGCACCGGGCGCGAGCGCGGCGTCGATTGTCGCGGCGGCGGGCAGCTCCTCGTAATCGACGACGACGGCCTCTGCAGCAGCGCGCGCGGCCGCGCGCGTTTCGGCGACCACGAACGCGACGCCGTCGCCGACGAAGCGCACGATGTCCTTCGTCAGCAGCGCCCGGTGCGTTTCTATGCGGCCGGGGAGGGGTACGAGGCAGGGGATCGGGCCATAGTGCGCGATGTCTTCCGCCGTGTAGATCGCGAGCACGCCGGGCATGGCGCGCGCGTCGGCGGTGTCGATGCCGAGGATGCGCGCATGGCCGTAGGGTGAGCGCACGGTGACGCCGTAGGCGGTGCCCTCGGGCTGGAAATCGTCGGTGTAGCGGCCGCGCCCGGTGAGCAGCCGTTCGTCTTCCACCCTGCGAGGCGATTGGCCGACGCCGAATTTCATGAGCACTCCTCCCGAAGACAGGCGCGAAGGCCGGATCGATAATCAGGATAGCGAAGCCGGATGCCGAGGTCGCGCTTCATCTTGCCGTTCGCGATGCGGCGGCTCTCCGCATAGAAGGCACGCGCCTGCGGCGAGAGCGCGGCCCCGGCGAGCGGCACGAGCGGGGGCAGTGGCGCGCCCGCGAGCGCGCAGGCGAACGCGGTGACGGCGTGGCCGGGCGCGGGTTCGTCGTCCGCGATGTTCCAGACGCCGGGCGGCGCAGCGAACGCGGCGATGACGCCGGCCACGATGTCGTCGACATGGATGCGGCTGAACACCTGCGTGCCCGCGTCGATGCGCTGTGCTTTCCCTTCGCGTACGCGGCCCAGCGCCGATCGGCCGGGGCCGTAGATGCCGGGCAGGCGCAGCACACGTGCGCCGATCTTCTGCCACGAGAGATCGGCAGCGGTGCGCGCGCTGCGGCGGCCATGTCCGACGGGCGCCGTTTCATCCACCCACGCGCCGCCGGTGTCGCCGTAGACGCCGGTGGAGGACAGGTAGCCGCGCCACGCGCCGGAGGCGGCAAGCGCCGCGCCGTGCCGCGCGAGCACCGGGTCGTGATCGGCTTCGGGAGGCACGGAGGACAGGATGTGCGTTGCGGTGGCGATGGCGTCCGCCACGCGCGCGTCATCCGCCGCGAGGATGCCGGGCCGTGCGCTGCGCGCCGTGCCGGTCACGGCCCAGCCTTCGCGTTCCAGCGCCGCGCGCAGGCGCGATCCGGTGTAACCTTGGCCGAGGATCAGGAGGTGCGGCATGGCGCCTTCCTAGCGCGCACGGAAGCCGCTGGCGATTCGCCTTTCCGCTCACTATGTCGGCTCCCATGGAAGCACGAAGCGAAACCCCCACGATCACCCGCCGCGAGGACTATGCGCCGCCCGCGTGGCGCATCCCCGACATCAACCTTGCCTTCGATCTCGATGCGGATCGCACCCGCGTTCGCGCGGTGCTGAAGGTGGAGCGTGCGGGCGACGGTCCGCTCGTGCTCGATGGCGATGACCTCGATCTGAAATCCGTTGCCGTGGACGGGCGAGTGCTCGGCGAAGGCGACTACACGCTGGCGGACGGCAAGCTCGTGATTCCGATCCCGGGCGATGCCGCGACTGTGGAAACGCTTGTGGAAATCGCGCCTGCCGCGAACACCAAGCTGATGGGGCTCTATGCCTCGGGCGGCAATCTCTGCACGCAGTGCGAGGCGGAAGGCTTCCGGCGCATCACCTTCTTCCCGGACCGGCCCGACGTGCTCAGCCGCTATTCGGTGGAATTGAAGGCGGACAAGGCGCGCTATCCGGTGCTGCTTTCGAACGGCAATCCGGTCGCGGCGGGCGATCTTGC